>TARA_R110002049_G_scaffold297516_1_pt1 | contig 230322 bp, 185 predicted proteins | sample TARA_R110002049 | Tara Oceans TARA_R110002049 (sample SAMEA4396941) | marine metagenome | biome: Polar Biome; feature: [SRF] surface water layer (ENVO:00010504); material: water (ENVO:00002006), including particulate matter (ENVO:01000060) such as... | depth 5 m
TAAATAAACGCTAACTTTTCGGATTTAGCACGAGCCGAATTTTTATTTTTTATGTATAACTTTTACTTTCTAAATATACAAAAATAAAAATTTGGCGTACTTTGTAAATAAGTGAAAACCTCTCGAAAAGCCTATAATATCTATGTTTTATACACGTTGTGCCTGTTGCACAAGTTAGCGAAAAAAGTCGTTGAAGATCATTGCCGATCAGGATAACGATCGTAACTTTAGTTATGCAAGGCAAGAAAGACTATCAAGAAAAACTGTTCGCCAGTTTCCAGCTGAGCGAACGGATCCCGAAGAACAATTTTTACAGGCGTTTGAAAGGTGCCATCGATCTAGGTTTCCTCTATCCCCTTACCAAGGGTTATTATGGCGGGAGCGGCCAGAAGAGCATCGACCCTATCGTATTCTTCAAGCTTTGTTTGGTGGGTTATCTGGAGAATGTCATCGGCGACCGCAGGCTGATCGATCATTGTTCGATGCGCCTGGACATTCTATATTTCATCGGTTACGACATCGACGAGGAACTACCCTGGCACAGTACGATCAGTAGAACGCGCCAACTGTTCCCGGAGTCCGTCTTCGAGGAGACCTTTACCAAGGTGTTGGCCCTGTGCGTCGAAAAGGGAATGGTGAGCGGTCATACGCAAGCTATCGATTCCGCCCCTGTCAAGGCAAATGCGAGTATGGACACCTTGGAGCTTAAAGTGCCGGAGGCGGACTTGGACGAACATTTGCGAAAGGTACGCGCCATTAGTATAATGGACAAAGAAGTGCCCCATCGCAAGAGCAAAGATGATAAGTCGGACAGGGGGCAGCGCAGTATAAGTGCAAGTGAAAAAGAGCTAAATGCAATTAAGGGCCGCAACAAGAAATGGGCGAAGGACCAGGACCAGCGCCCGGGCGCCGGCAACAAGGGTTCAAAATATACCAGTAACAAAACACATTATAGCCCCACCGACCCCGATGCCCGTATCAGCGTAAAACCGGGCAAGGCCAGAAAACTGAACTACCTGAGCCAATTGAGCGTCGATACCGCGAACCATGTGATCACGGACATCAGGGCCTACCATGCGGACGGGAAGGACAACCAACAGTTGCCGGATATCATAAAAAGGTTGCAAAGACGTTTATGGCAACAAGGCCTGGTCTTCGAAAACTGTGTAGCCGATACGGGTTATAGTAGCGGCGAGAACTATGCTTTTTTGGAAAGAAGGAACCTGAAAAGCTTCATTCCGCCACATGGCACGTACAAGGGCGGCCCCGACGGTTTTATCTATAACAGGGCCCAAGACCACTATGTCTGTCCACAGGGAAAGGTGATCCCCTTCACCAAGGTGTTCCTGGACAGCCGTGCCAAGACCAAAAAGAAGGAGTACCGTGCAAGAAAGCATGTCTGTACCGATTGCCCGTTGCGTAGCAGTTGCCTAGGGAAAAGTGCACAGGAGAAGAAGTTCTCGGTCACCTATTATAGGGAGGAGTACGAACGCAATAACACAAGGGTGAACGGCCCACAGGGCGGGTACATGAAGGGCAAACGGCAGAGCACGGTAGAACCCGTTTTCGGTACCCTTACCCAGTTCATGGGCCTGCGAAAGATCAATACCATTGGGCTAAAGCAGGCCAACAAGGTGATGCACCTCGCGGCGATAGCATACAATCTCAAAAAGTATCTGAAATTCGAACAAAAACTGGTCAAGAGCGGGGCAGGCCGACTTGGCTTAATGGCATTTGTGGAAAACTCCTTTGAATGCCTGTTCAGCGCTTTTACAAGGCACCAAAAACTGGCTTCCCATTTATGACCTGACCCGAAAAAAGCCTCTTAAAGAGGCTTGAACGGATCCGTTTTTTATAAACTAACCGCTTGTGCAACAGTTACCCATGTTAGCTGTAGTTTTTACTTTTTTACCACGAGAGTTTTAGCGATTATATCACCAACTCTCTGTTTTTTGTCAGTCGATTTTACAACGATAAATGCAACTAATCCAAAACACCAGCTTATATCTATAATGTCAGAAAGTCTTCTTTTAATGGTTTGCCCTATAGTCAATTCTTCTCCGTTTTCCGCAATAACTTTAAGTCCAACCGTCCAATGTCCCAAAGTCGAACAAAATTTCCATTCGCAAATCGGCAAATACAAGAACCAAAATAAAAAAGGAACTAGCCCCTTGAGTCCACTTACTTTAACTCCACCGTCCTCAGAAGGTTCACCTAATTGGTACATATAAACAATAGTAAAGCAAAATATCAGAATGTAATCAATTAAAGTAGCGACAATGCGAAGTCCGGTATTTGATTCGTAGGTCTCTTTATTCATAAAGGTTTGGTTAAATTACAGCTAACGCCTAAGCTATGAGTAGTGCGGGAGCAAACTTGCGCTTACCATTCCGTTTTGCCCATAGCAAAAGCTTTTAGCCCGCCCGTACCGAACGGGTACGTTCGGGCGGGTTTTGATTTATTTTTTATTCTCAGAGCAAAATCGGAAAGATTTTGCGCCCTTATAAATATAGATAAAACTTTGAATTGAAGACCAGGGCCCGCATTACTTCATAGGTTCTGTTGCCCACAGTTATTTTTCGGTCAGCTTCTTTTTGAGCTTTTTAAATGTCACCCAATCGTTTGAGGGATAATCTTTTATAATAAAACTTGAATCGCTGGATATAACCCTATTTACTATTCCTGCGTGAGAGAAAGAAGAGCGATTATTTATTTTCTTTTTTACAAGTTCCACAATCGCTTTTTCGATAAGGTCGATTTCCACATTATTTAACTCAATGCTATCAATCTTAAGTTCCAGCATTTTATATTCATACCATTTTTTGGGTTTTTCATTTTTTTTGGGTGGCATTGGTGGCTCATAAGAACCTAAATATTTTGAATAATCAGCATAAGTTTTTTTGCCGTCAGAGTAAACTAAAATCACATCCGAGTCCCCGCCCCATTCTCCATATTTATCATCAGTATGAGCAAGTTCAAGTTGATTCCATTTGTCGATGAAATCCAATGAAATATTCATTTCGTTTTTTACCTCACTATTTGATTCGTTTTTATTCTCATCAACACAACTGACCATAAAAGGAATAACCATTATTAACGTCAAGGCGATTTTTTTCATAATTGTGGGCAACGGCCCAGCTATGAGTAGTGCGGGAGCAGAGAAGCATTGTCCATTCCTGCTAGCACCAAGCCAAAGCAATTTGTTTGTGTTTATTTTTTAAATTTCAAATGCCAAATCAAACTGATTTGGCGCCCTTATAAATATAGACAAAACCCAGAATAAAACACCAAAGCCCGCATTACTTATAGGTGCTGTTAGCATACGTTTTTTCTATCCGCGATGTATTCAGCGATATCGGATAGATGTCCAAAATTGTATTCAGCTATATTCTCAGGTGTTTTTATTACTTCTAGGTAGTCGATGTCAAGAGTAGTAGATTTTTCTCCCAATATAGTGTCCAAAATTAGATACGTTCCATTTACGAAGATTTCTTCTTCAGATTCTTCAAATTCAGGATAGCAAATATTTAGTCCGATTGAGTTTGGATTTGATTTAGAGTTTAGAGGAATGAAAATGATTTTTTCAGGGTCAAACTTTTTGCCTCTATAGTCAAGACTAAAACCTTTTCCCATAGCAGGCTTGAAAGCTATAATCTCCCAACTTTTATAATCCGGAGCACAACTAGTCAATTTCTCCACCGCAGGAAAAAATTCCATTTGTCCTTCTGCAGAAATTATTAGTTCCACCTTTTCATCATCTTCATGTCCGCCAATTTCGAAATAAATATTTTCGTTGAACTTATGTAATTCAATCAAAAATTCATCTAGTAAATTTTCCTTTTCTTCTCCGTCAATTTCCGATAAGAACAAAAATCTATTTTGACTTTTCGTAAACCAAGTCCAAAACCTTTCAGCCTTTTCGTCCTCCGTTAAGTTTTGCTTTTTTTTGAAGATGTTTTTGATTCTCAATATCGATTTTTTAAATGTATGCTAACAATTGTATATAGTCACTAGTAACTATATTTCTATTTTGTCCACACCACTAATCTAAGGGATTTTTGATGTTCTCAAAAGTATTTATTGCCACATGAGTGTATATTTCCGTTGTTTTGCTAGAACCATGGCCCAAGAGCACCTGGATCCTTCTTAGGTCGACCCCGCTTTCCAACAGGTGGGTGGCAAAACTATGGCGCAGTACATGCGGGGTAACGTTCTGGGCGACCCCTGTCTTTTCTGCCGCCGTTCGTACGATCTTAAGCACGCTTTGCGGGCTGTACCTTCGCCCCCCGCGTCCTTCGAACAGATATTCCCGTGGCCTCCATTCCCGATAATAGGTGCGCAGGTCTTTCAGTGCCGTATGCGATAAAAGGGTAAACCTGTCTTTGTTGCCCTTTGAGCCTTTCACCCGTACCAACATCCGCTTGCTATCGATATCGGCCGGTTTCAGGCGCAGCAGCTCACTGCGGCGTAGGCCCGAACCGTACAACAGCTGCATAATGCACCGGTGCTTGATGTTGTTGGCGTTTTCGATAATGGAAAGCACCTCTTCCTTGCTGATGACGGTGGGCAACTTGTATTCCTTTCTCGGTCTTTCGATCTCATAGAACCGATTGGGCATGCCCAAAACGACCTCATAGTAGAACTTGATGGCGTTTATGGCCTGGTTGAGATAGGAGTTGGATACGTGCTTATGAACCAGTTTTTGCAAGAATGCCCTGATATCACTTTCGTCGATGGAACTTAGTTCTTTTTCTTTATAATGGTTGATGAACATTTCAAAAAAGGAGACATAGGTGCGAACCGTATTGTCGGCATAGCGCTTCAGCTCAAGTTTCAAGAGATATTCCTCGGGGCAGTACCTATATCCGGCCACGTGCTTCCTTTTCCTGAACCACTGTACATCGACCACTTCGTTAGCGGTATGTATGGGCCTGTTGAACAGGAACCGATTATAGTTTATCCAGACATGGCCCTTGAAGGTATTGAAAATAATGTCGAGGTTGGCTTTGGTATTAACAACGTAGGCCATATGATATTCTTTGCTCCACTTTGGGTTTGGAAGCCCTTTGATCAGGTCTTGAATAAGCCTATCGGGCGCGAACTTGATACCTATCATCTTTTGGCCGTCGATCATCAAATGATATAACGAAATGGATTTGAACGAATTCATGCGACAATTTAATTGGGATATGGGATTTAAAGGGTATTTTAAGCTCATAATATACGTTTACAAATGTTTGCAAATAGAAAATGCCCCATATGCGGATCTCCTGTAAAGGGAAGGTCAGATAAGCGGTTCTGTTCCACAAAATGTAAGTCCATAAACCAATATGAAAACCGTGGGAAGACCGAAGGGTTTTACCTGAAGGTCGACAGGCAATTGCGAATAAACCGAAAACTCCTTAAAAAATACAATAGGTCAGGCTACACCACCATAAGAAAATCGGAATTGATAGGGGAGGGGTTCGACCCCAAGTTTTTCACGCACTACTGGAAGAACAAAAAAGGGGACGTATACCTTTTCGTTTATGAATACGGGTTTTTAGGAAAAAAGGCCAATGACAAGGAAAAATTCGTATTGGTCATGTGGCAGGATTATATGGAAGGCTAAAGCTTATTTTGTATTATTTTAAAAGCAGTAGGCGCAGACAATGCTCATTCACTTTAAGTACGGTTAACTTGCAGATATCCGGACAGTAAAAATACCCTTTGATTATCTGAAGTTGCTCCGTGGTATGCCTTTACAAAAATGAGTTTCATATTTTTCAGTTGGCCAGTTTCAGGAACTCTGAAGAAAAATAAACCCACCAAAATTTCACCATATCACCCTTGCCAGTATAGATTTTAGGGGGCGAAAAATTCTTGTGTTTTGCCAAATCGTGTTCTAAAACGTGTTCAAAAGTAATTATTTCATTAAAAGAAGCCATAAAAAAACGGTTTAGAGTGAACTAAACCGTTGATTTTGGTGATTTTACCTGTGTAGCGAGAGGGGGACTTGAACCCCCGACCTCAGGGTTATGAATCCTGCGCTCTAACCACCTGAGCTACCTCGCCGAATACGTTTTCAATAGATATCTAAACTATAGTGAACAACGTGAATTCACTTTGTCGTTTTAACTTGTCCCTGACCTTAAAAATAGTGTCATTTAAATTGGACAACTTGGCGGCAAAATCAAAATAAACGACTTGGCCTTCTGTTTAAACGGCTGCAAATATAAAATTTAATTTCCGTCCCATCAACATTAGTAGATTAAAAAATATTCTTATGTAAATATTTTTTTATCATATTTAAATATATATATTGCCCATTGTAAATACCTTTTTGAATGAATGATAAAATTAAATTTGAACTTGAGTTCGTAGTACAGTCATCGCCACAAATGTTATATCAGTATTTGTCTACGCCATCAGGGCTGTCAGAGTGGTTCGCCGACAACGTCAACTCTAGGGGTGAAATATTCACTTTCATTTGGGATGGATCGGAAGAAGAGGCGAAACTTTTGAAACGAAAAAGCGACGAATTTGTAAAATTTGCATGGGAAGAGAATGATGATAATAGTTTTTTCGAAATGAAAATAATTGTCGATGAAATCACAAAAGATGTTTCCCTGTTCATAACTGATTTTGCCGATGAAGATGAAGTAGACGAAGCTAAGATGCTTTGGGAGAATCAAGTTTCTGACCTAAAACAAGTATTGGGCTCTAAATAGTAATCTTTTTGAATTGATAATATAGGGCCTTGATTTATCAAGGCTTTTTCATTGCCCATATGTATCGTTTCTTTATGAAATCTGTATTCTTGATTTGTTCGAGACCCTTTATGGCAACTACGCTGTCGGGCATATAAATAACATGAAAGAATAATCATAAAGAGGTTTATTTTAAAAATACAAAATGAAGATGAGCGGAGAGATTAATTTTAATGGAGACTTGCATCCGCAAGGGTCGTTTTATTTAAATCATAAAAACCGTGGGTTACGCTATGGTGATGGTGTTTTCGAGACACTTCGTGTGATACATGGGAAATCAATGTTTTTAGAAGACCATTACCTTCGGCTTATGGCTTCTATGCGTATTTTACGCATGGAAATTCCCATGAATTTTACCATGGAGTTTTTAGAGGAAGAGATCTTGGGAACACTGCGTCAAAATTCGTTGCTCGACAAACCGGCGAGAGTACGTTTAAGTGTATTTAGAAACGATGGTGGGTTGTATACCCCGCTGACCAATGAAATCTCGTACATCATAGAAGTTGCTGCATTAGACGCTGTATTTTACCAGATAATCGACGGGAAATATGAGGTTGAATTATTCAAAGATTTTTATCTCAATCCTGATATGCTCTCTACCTTAAAGACCAATAATAAAATATTAAACGTAGTCGGCAGTATCTTCGCCAAAGAGAATGGGTATGAAAACTGTTTGCTTTTAAATCGAGATAAACAGGTAGCCGAAGCTATAAATGGCAATATTTTTTTGGTCAAGAACCGAACAATTAAGACACCTCCACTAAAAGACGGTTGTTTGAATGGGATAATCCGAAAAAAAATTATTGAAATCGTAACTAAAACGGAAGATTATAGTTTAGAAGAGACATCGATCTCGCCATTTGAACTACAGAAAGCAGACGAACTATTTATCACGAATAGTGTAGTAGGTATTCGCCCCATAACCAAATATCGAAAAAAGGAGTTCGAGAGAACGGTAGCATCACAATTGTTGGGAAAACTGAATGCTTTGGCCAGACTGACTTAAAACCAACCTTTTTTAGGATTGAATTGATCGCCAAATAGGCTCTTAGTTTAAACTTGGGTTTTCCGGGGCATTGGACCACAAGAGATAATTTCCGCCCAATTGCACCATTTTTTCTTTCCAAAAGGCATTAGAAGATTTTTGAATGATGGCACTTTCATAATCATTTTTAACAACGACCCATGATTTTGAAGTCAATTCTTGATTCAATTGAAACGATGACCAACCAGAATAACCCAAAAAGAACCGTATATCATCTTCTGAAATAACTTTTTGATTGATCAAGTTGACGGTATCGTCAAAATCACCACCCCAATAAATGCCATCCGATATTTCAATGCTATTGGCAATAAGATCAGGAACTTTGTGAATGAAATAAAGATTGTCTTGCTCGACAGGGCCGCCATTATAGACTTGAAAAGGGGTCTTTATCTCTGTAATGAGGTCGCTAATCGTGTATTCCAAGGGTTTGTTGAGTATAAACCCCACAGAGCCTTCTTCATTATGTTCTGCTAAAAGTACAACTGACCGATTAAAAGAAACATCACCCGTAAGGGTGGGTTCAGCAATTAGAAGTTTACCTTTCTCTGGTTTTAAAATCACCATAATAAATGGACTTGTTGTCTCTAAAATAAGACAATTCTTATTAAAAGCAAAAAGGAGGGTAAAAAAAAACGTCTCGGTTAAGAGACGCTTTTTCAAGTATTGATTACTTAAGACTAGTTTACTGAATTTGCCAACTCAGAACCCGCTTTAAACTTTACTACGTTTTTAGCTGCAATTTGAATAGTTTTTCCAGTTGAAGGGTTTCTACCTTCTCTTGCGTTTCTTTTTGATACAGCCCAAGATCCAAAACCGACCAAAGATACACGGTTTCCTTTTTTAAGCGAACTTTCTACATTTCCCAAGAAAGATTCCAAAGATTTTTTTGCTGCTGCTTTAGTAATGCCAGCATCTGCCGCCATTGCGTCGATTAATTCTGTTTTGTTCATAATGTAAATAAATTAATTAATTGTTGTTAAAATATTAAACCTTAAACAAATTTATATGGATTTCCCTGCAACGCAAGTAAAATAGGGGGAAATTGCCATTTTTGTTGATAACTTCAGGTGTTTGTTGATAAAGTAGGGTTTTTTTTACGTTTCTCGCAGCCCAATGATAATGGGGGTTTAGGCAACATGGGCTGATTTTGATAAATTCAGTCCATTTAAAACCTCGCTGGTCTTCATTCTTTTTTTTCCGGGTAATTGAATTTCAGTGGGTAAAATAAACCCATTTTTTACAGCAATTTTTAGTTCTTTTTTATCAGAAATAATCGACCCTATGGCAAACTGATGGTTTTCTTCAATTTTTGTGGCACCATATATTTTGAGAAAGATATTCTGGTCTTCATTCACCAGTGTTGTCCATGCAGCGGGGTATGGGCTAAGCCCTCTAATATGATTGAATATCTCTTGTAGCGATTTTTTCCAATCGATTTGACACGTATCTTTATGAATTTTATGGGCCGTTTTTAATTCGCCCGTACTTTTTTGTTTCCTTTTCCGAATACTTCCATTTTCTATTTGAACAATAGTTTTTAAAACAAGGTCGGCTCCCAAAATCATTAGTTTGTCATGTAGGGTGCCCGCGGTATCAGTTTTATCGATGTAAGTTTTTTCTTGTAAAATAATCTCGCCGGTATCAATCTTATCATCGATAAAAAAAGTAGAAACACCTGTTTCGGTCTCCCCGTTGATCAAAGCCCAATTGATGGGGGCCGCACCCCGATAGTTGGGCAAAAGCGATGCATGTAGGTTAAAAGTACCATGTTTAGGCATGGCCCATACCACTTTTGGTAACATACGAAAGGCAACGACAATCTGTAGATTGGCTTCGAGTGACTGAAGTTCTTTTAGAAAGACCTCGTTTTTGAGGTTGGTCGGTTGTAGAATTTTTAGCTGTTGTTCGAGAGCATATTTTTTTACCGCTGATTCTTGTAATTTTCTTCCTCTGCCCGCAGGGCGATCAGGTGCAGTGACCACACCTACAACGGCATGCCCCTGTTCGATTAAGGCCGCTAAGGTCGCAACCGCAAAATCGGGAGTACCCATAAATACTATTCGCAATTTTTCCATTTACTTTATACTTTTAACTAGTTGTTTTTTTATGCGTTCACTTCCTTTTTCAAACAATATTAAAGAAAGAGGGGTATGAGCTTTACAATGTGTATCATGCACGAACGAGTTCGTACTCGTTTTTTGTATTTATTTCAATCTTTCCAGTTTCTAATAGTTGTTTGATTTCATCAAGAATGGCATATTCTTGGTGATTGATAATGGCAATCAATTCACGAGAGGTTCGGTTCTTCGCATTTAATGCCGATAAAATGGCTTCTGAAATCGATTTTACCATTATGGTTTCCGTGTTCGATTGGTTTATACATACGTCGCAAATGCCGCAATCCTTTCCATTGTTTTCACCAAAATAAGTAAGTAATTGTTTGCTTCTGCATACGCGATCATTCTTGGCATAGGCCAACATGTATTCGATCTTATCGGCCTTAAGCTGTTGTTGCTGTGTTATTTTACGGGCAAATACGTTGATTGTGCGGTCGTCTTCCCTTGGCACTAAAAAAGTGATGCTCAGATCATTTTGTTGGGCAACATACTCAATAATACCATCGTCTTGTAATTGTTTCAAGACGATATGTATCTTTTCTTCGGGCACGGCAACTTTTTTTGAAAGCAACGTAGTGTTTATTTTAGTGTCATAATCGAAAATACCCCCGTAGGTCCTAAGTATTGTCTGTATGATGGGGGCGATGGTTTGGTGTTTTTCCAAGTAATTGAACAACTGATTTTTGGTTGTTACAAAACGTACAGTTGTTTTTTTCGAAAAGGATTCGGATAATGAAATGACCGAATTTTGATCAAGTATGCGCAAGGCATTGTAGGTCATCAATAAATTCAAGGTATAAGTATCGCAAAAGTGATTAAAGTTCAGCTGAAACGTTTCGTCATGCCCTTCCCCATACGAAATCTGAAAATAGTTGTTTAGTCGCTTATATATCTCTTTTAAAAAGGGAACATCGGGTAAAACACCTAAATATTGACTTCTTACCTGCGATTCATCGGCCCTATTGGTTAAAAGTACAGCCTTGGCGGGTTCCCCATTTCGACCGGCACGGCCTGCCTCTTGAAAATAATTTTCAATACAATCGGGAATCTGATAATGAATGACCAACGCTACATCTGCTTTATCGATGCCCATGCCGAAGGCATTTGTCGCCACCATGACCTGTACGTCGTTTCGCAGCCAGGCGTTTAGTTTTTTTTCTTTGTCTTTTTTGTCGATACCTCCATGAAAATAATCGGCGGAACAATTGTTTTGATTTAAATAATTGGCCAATTCTTGGGTAAGGCGCCTGGTTCTTACATATAATATAATACTGTTGCGAACTTTCGAGCAAAGAAGCTTTACCCGATAGCGTTTGTCTTCGCTCCATAAAACATGAAAGGCGATATTGGGTCTTGAGAATGAATCTTTAAAAATAAGCGGGTCGGCAAACCTTAGATTTGAGACAATATCTTGGGCGACCTGTTCCGTAGCTGTGGCGGTCAATGCGATTATAGGTGCAGAGGGTGAGAGTTCACGTAATTTAGAACATTCTAAATATGCGGGTCGAAAATCATGTCCCCATTGTGATATGCAATGCGCCTCATCTATGGCAATAAGGTTGACATTCATTTGTTGTATGCGTTCTTGAACTATTTCTTGGTGCAGTCGTTCAGGGGACAAATACAGAAATTTATAATTGCCATATACGCAATTATCAAGTAGATTATTGAGTTCGCTAAAAGGTATACCGCCCGTAAGCGCTATAGCCTTAATGTTACGCCCTCTTAAACTATCAACCTGATTTTGTATCAAGGCAATTAAGGGTGATATCACAATACAAATACCTTCTTTCGCCATGGCAGGAATTTGAAAGCATAGTGATTTGCCTCCCCCAGTAGGTAAAAGCGCAAGTACATCCTGTGAGGCCAAAACGGCCTCGATAATTTCTTGCTGTGACCCTTTGAATTCCGAATAGCCCCAGTATTTTCTTAGAATCTCCTTTGGGCTTTCTAACATTATGTTTTGTTTATCCAATCTAAAATAAAGGCTACCCGACCTGCTACACTTATTTTGGGAACAATTATGGGGTTATACCCGAAATCGCTATAAACTTTGGCGAGACAGGCATCGATTTGCAGCGATTCTTCAAAACTTTCGAACCTTTCGGTATCTACCGTATGTATCTCTTGCCAGGGGGGCATTAGAAATACAAGGTCGTATACAATCTCTTTTCCCGCTCGTTCAAATATGTCGCCGTATTGCTGTCCGAAACATTGCATATACCCCATAACATCAGGAATGCCCCTGTCGAAAAAAACTATCGCTTCTTTAGAGTCAGCAGCGAATCGGTATTGTGCTATACGTTGTTCAAGTAGATTGAGATTAAATTGTAACGGGTCTGGAACCGAGATTATGGGGTTTGTAGTGAATGCCTCGGCATCTTCTTCAAAAAGCTTATCGGCCGTCATTTTACGTACGACCTCCTCCATACAAAGGAAACCTTGCTGTTCAAGTTGTTGAATGACCGAAGTTTTTCCTGTACTTGGGCCTCCTGTTATGACAATTTTTTTGTGATTCAATAGTTAAGTATATAATAAGTGCAAAAGTAATCAATAGCGGTTAGGTTAAAAAATTGTGGTTTTAGCTTTATCTTTGATAAAAACAATGACATGGAATCTGAAAAATCAGAAGAATTTTATATAAGGTTGAAAGCTCAGCTGGAAGAGAGCACTAGTTGGCCCTCAGATTATTTGTATAAGTTTATTGTACTGACGGATGTCGAAAAAATTAATAGAATCCACGATATTTTTAATAATACAGGAGCCGTAATAGAATCGAAAAAATCAAAAAACGGAAAATATACCAGTCTTTCAATAACAGTTAACCTAAAAAATGCCGAAGAAGTGATCGCAAAGTATAAGGAAGTAGGGCAAGTAGAAGGGGTAATATCCTTATAAAATAGTTTTTAACCTAAAATTTTCTTATTTTGCGGTCTCTATAGAGTACTTTCCAAGATATATTTTAAGCATAAATACTTCAATTTGAATTTAGTAGAAAACCTAGAGTACAATACTGAGCGTCCTAAGCTCATTATACCGGAATATGGAAGACATTTTCAAAAAATGGTCGACCATGCCGTATCCATTAAAGATAGTGCAGAACGAAATAGGGTTGCCAAAGCCATTATAAGTGTTATGGGCAATTTACAGCCCCATTTAAGGGATGTTCCCGATTTTCAGCATAAACTTTGGGATCAATTATTTATCATGTCCGATTTCAAATTAGACGTAGAATCGCCCTTTCCGATAACATCGAAAGAAGTGTTGCAACAGCGACCTGATGCACTGGAATATCCTCAGAACTTCCCGAAATATCGATTTTATGGCAATAACATCAAAAGAATGATCGATGTTGCGGTAAAATGGGAAAAAGGAGATATGCGTGACGGACTTGAATATGCGATCGCGAATCACATGAAAAAATGCTACCTCAATTGGAACAAAGACACCGTTGATGATAAGGCCATTTTTAAACACTTGTATGAATTGAGCGATGGTCAGATAGATCTGGCTTCAGATGGTGAAAACCTGACGGATAGTGGACAATTTCTAAAAAATAGGGGAATTAAGTCTACACGTAGCAGCAATACGAATTCCGGCAAGAAAAATCAAAGAAACAATAACCGCGGTAAAAAACGCTACTAATATTCTCAATCTTTCATGGGAACATTTAAAATTGAGGGAGGTCACCGACTTTCAGGTGAAATAACTCCCCAGGGCGCCAAAAACGAGGCATTGCAGATTCTCTGCGCTGTTCTTTTAACCCCTGAAAAAGTAACCATTCACAACATTCCCGATATCGTAGATGTCAATAAACTTATTGCGCTATTGCGAGATTTAGGAGTGAAGGTTCAAAAGGAAAAAAAGGGCTCTTATAGCTTTCAGGCCGATGAAATCGATTTAGATTATCTGCAATCGGCTAAATTTAAAGAGGATGGAAGAGGCCTTCGCGGGTCGATAATGTTAGTAGGACCTTTACTGGCTCGTTTCGGCAAAGGGTATATACCAAAACCAGGGGGTGATAAAATAGGGCGAAGACGTTTAGATACCCATTTTGAAGGATTCATCAACTTAGGCGCCAAATTTAGGTACAATAGGGAAGAGCATTTTTATGGTGTGGAAGCGGAAGAACTAAAAGGCACCTATATGCTTTTAGACGAGGCTTCGGTTACCGGAACGGCAAATATCGTCATGGCGGCCGTATTGGCTACCGGAAAAACAACCATATACAATGCCGCATGTGAGCCTTATCTTCAGCAATTATGTAAGATGTTGAACCGTATGGGCGCCAAAATTTCAGGTGTTGGTTCTAATTTATTGGAAATTGAGGGCGTCAAGCAGCTGGGGGGTACAGTACATACCATGCTTCCTGATATGATTGAAATCGGAAGTTGGATCGGGCTTGCGGCAATGACCAAAAGTGAACTGACTATAAAAAATGTAAGCTGGGACGATTTAGGTCAAATTCCGACAATTTTTAGAAAATTGGGTATTACCATCGAACGAAAAGGTGATGATATTTTTATTCCCGAACATGTTGACGGGTATATCATTCAGAACTTTATAGATGGGTCGATTCTTACTATTGCCGATGCCCCATGGCCAGGGCTTACTCCCGATTTATTAAGTATCATCTTAGTGGTGGCAACTCAAGCCAAAGGTGAGGTTTTGATTCACCAAAAAATGTTCGAGAGTCGTTTGTTCTTTGTTGATAAATTGTTGGATATGGGAGCCAAAGTCATTCTTTGCGATCCCCATAGGGCAACGGTTATCGGTCACGACTTTAAATCTACACTAAAGGCAACCACGATGACCTCTCCTGATATTAGGGCGGGTGTATCGCTTCTAATTGCGGCTTTATCGGCCAAGGGTACTTCGGTTATTCATAATATTGAACAAATCGACCGGGGTTATGAAGATATCGATACCCGATTAAGAGCCATCGGTGCCAAAATCGAAAGGCTCTAAGCGATGTTGTTTTAATTTATTCGGTTAGAGAAACAAAACAAGCAATAGATTCATACCGATTAATGAAGTCTGAATTTTTCTTTTTCACCAGTTCTTCAAAGGAACAAGTGTAGGACGAGAGGCCACCATTTCTAATGTTGAGCGTTGTTTACCTCGATCCAGTATCCCTCTGGATCCCGCAGGTAGATTTGACGCACCCCGTCGGCACGTAGGGTTACGGCATCTTTTTTTCCGGGCCAGTCTTCGTACGAAATATGGTGTTTCTTTAAATGTGATATAAACGCATCTAGATCAGGCGTAGAAAGGCATAAATGCATTGATTTATGTTTTTTCATTTGTACCGTATCCTTATAGATTAAATGCAATTGTGAATTTCCTTGTACTTGAAACCAACGGAATCCCGGTGCTTTTGTCGGATGCGGGATTTCTTTAAGTTTTAGCACATCAGCGTAAAAATCACCGGAAGTCTTTAAATCGTTTACAATAAGCGAGGAATGATCTATCTTAAAATCAAATTCCTGCGCAGACAGGGTTAGACAGGATATTAGGAAGGGCAAAAGGAATACTTTGTTCATAGTAAACAATTTTTTTTGAGTTTGGAATATAGGGTTTTTGAGGCTAAAAGAATCAATTCTTTTTCATGTTTTCATACAACAGCCCTTTGACGATCAAAAACTGCGCTGTGGCGTAAGTTCCCATCACGGCAAAAGATGACCAAGGTACGTCGAACATAAATTTATCTATCGCAAGCAGGGTGTCGGAGGCCATAAAGAAAAGTGCACCCAAAAACACGAGGTTAAAACTGATCGCGTTTACTTTTTCACGACGACCATATGCGGAAACGGCCATAACCAAAATTGCCAAAATATAAATGATTACAGGTAATTTGAGTTGGTCTAAACTGCCTTGGAGCAGTACGAATAAGGTCGCTCCGTACCCCAAAAAAAGTAGCGTAATCAACCATGAACCCAAAGATTTTTTGCGGCTCGACTGTTGTAGGAAGACAATGGTATATAAAATGTGGGCGAATAAGAATGAGACGAGTCCGGAAATGAAATAAAGGTTTGACCCATGGTCGAATATTAAAAAAATATCGCCCAATAATGAAAAGAATAAAGCAGATAAGGTGAGGTAATAGGTTGATTTTGTCAAATGCTTACCATTGCCAATAAAATAAGCGATTAAAGCGATTAGTATCATCGGTTTCGTTATAAAACGAAAACCGGAAAAGGCACTCGCCCCGACAATACTGTCTGAAAGCACAAGAAAAATAAACAACCATATGAAATATGTAGGGCGAAAATGCATTATAATCTGGTTTTTCGATTGCTCATTACAGTTATAAAAAGTGGAGTTTGTAATGAATCGATGCGATTATATTCTTGGAACGGCCTTCTAGTTTTAGCGTACATGTCAATAATTTAGAATCTCGCAAACTCAATGTGACTCCCGTATATTTTTTATTTATCGGTCATTTAAAGCCTTGGTTTTCAGTCTGTAGCGTAGTTAAAACCATGGTGTTCGGTCTTAATGGTGATAGAGATTCTTATTCCCGATATTCTGGCCGAACGTCTTTGTGGTTTGCAAAACAGACATTGCTGTCTTCCGATGCTTTTTCCAAATTAGGAACGTTCAATTGCCAAGATACTCCAAACTTATCTTGTACCCACGCATAGCATTTGCCGAAGCCATAATTATCGATGGGCATCAATATTTTTCCATTTTCAGAAAGTGCTATAAAAACGCGACGCAGTTCTGAAACTGATTCCATGTCTATGTACAAAGAAAAGGATTGGGTAAATCTAAAAGCGTGTTTTTCTAAACTATCACCGCACATAAACTCTTGTCCGTTTAAGACAAAAGAAGCCCTTAGAATGTCAGTTTTGTTATCCGAATCTTTCTTGCTATGATGGTATTCGACAATGGAAATGTGTGAATTGGGAAAAATGGAGAGATAAAAATTCATGGCACTTTGAGCTTTGCCATTGAATAGTAAGAAGGGGGTAATTTTCTGATACATTTCTGATCCCATATCACGCATTGAAAGCTATTGAATTATGAGTGCCGTCGCAGTAGGGCTTGTTATCGGAAGCACCGCAGCGACAAAATGCAGTAACCTTTTTTTTTGTTTCCATATGACCATTGCTATGGGTCACCTCGAGTTCGCCATGTACCAATAAAGGGCCATTACGAAGGGCTTCCACTTTGGTTTCTACCGACTTAGGGGCGGCTTTATCCGGGGTTTCCTGGGTGTAGCTTAAAGCACCCGATGGACATTTGCCAATTTGTGATTTCAATGCCTCAACTGAAGCATTCTTAGCTTTTATCCATGGTTTTTCATTGGGATTGTATACTTCGGGAAGTGTATTCACGCAAATGCCCGAATGGGTACATAGGCTGGGCTTCCAAACCACGGTCAAATCTTCATTCGTGTACTTCTTGGTAATTTCGCGTTCTGCCATAGCTATTGAATATTAATTCCCTTTAAAACCAGTTTTTTCCATTCGGGATGCCGTTTGATGTATGCGGCTACAAAAGGGCACATGGGTACTAAATCTAATTTTTTGCGCTCAACGTCTTCCAGAGCCTTTTTTACCATGGCCGAGGCAATCCCTTTTCCCTCCAATTTTTTTGGCACTTCGGTATGTGTTAAGTAAATTTTGCTTTTTGCGAGAATATATTCGATACGTGCAACAGCGCCATCAATATGTAATTCATATTGTTTCTCCTCGCTATTATTTTTTAAGTGATAGTTTTCCATAGTGCCAGTAAAGTATTAATTACTTAAATATACAAAATTGACGCTTGATTCTAAACCGGAAAACTGAAAAGAAGTTGGTGATTAGCTAAGGGCTTCTTTGTACACTTTTAAGCAGCGCTCCCGGGCCATTTTATGGTCTACCATTCTCTCAGGATATGCCTCGGGGTCTTGCCATTCGGGAACCCACTTTTCTATGTACTCTTTTTGCTTATCAAATTTATCGACCTGGGTCATCGGATTGAAAATTCGAAAATAAGGGGCCGCATCTACACCACTTCCGGCAGCCCATTGCCAATTACCAACATTGCTGCTCAACTCATAATCGAGTAGTTTTTCTGCGAAATAGGCTTCACCCCACCGCCAATCGATCAGTAAATGTTTGCATAAAAAACTGGCGACCAACATACGCACTCGGTTGTGCATATAGCCTGTGCTGTTGAGCTCGCGCATACCGGCATCGACCAAAATATAGCCCGTTTGGCCGGTCTTCCATTTTTCAAACTCCGCTTCATTGTTCCGCCAATCGATTCGGTCATATTTACTTTTAAAAGCTGCTGAGACCGTTTTAGGGAAGTGCCAGAGAATTTGCATAAAAAATTCACGCCATATGAGCTCGTTCCAGAATGTTTCGTTTTTTTCGGCAATTGCTTTTTTGACCATTTTTCGGATGGAAACTGTTCCGAAACGAAGATGCGGACCTAAATGAGAGGTGCCGTTTTCTTTAGCGGGAAAGTTTCGAGTGAACTCGTAATTTTCAATGAGGGTAGGGGTAACATCGTATTCCGGAACCTTTATAGAAGCCCTTTCAAAACCGATATCGGCTAGGGAAAGGTTCGGTAGTCGACTGTGCGCTATCAAATTTTTTAAGTAGCCACTGGTATAATGAATGATCAAGTGATTATCGGCATTGAATTTCTCTTTCCACTTATTCCTGAAAGGAGTATAAACTACATAGGGTTCGCCGTCAGCTTTAACTACTTCGCTTTTTTCGAAAATAACTTGATCTTTAAAGGTTTTGAAGGTAATATCATGTTGCTTTAAAAATTCTTTAATGAGCGAATCGCGTTCTTTGGCGTAGGGTTCGTAATCGTGATTCGTAAAAACGGATTGAATGTTGTAATCTGTGATGAGTTTCTTAAAAATAGTATCAGGTTTTCCCGAAAACAAGGCAATGGAGCTTCCGAATTCTTTCTGCAGGGTAATCCGCATATCTTGCAATATGGTATGAATGAAGGTAACCCGAGCATCATTTTTGTCAAGGTGGTCTAGAATTTCGGTATCGAAAATAAAAATAGGGAGTACTGGGAAATCACCTTTCAATGCCTGTAAAAAGCCAATATTATCGTCTAGCCGTAAATCTCTTCTGAACCAAAAAATGGAAACTTTTTCCCTCATACTAATTCATGTTTAAAGAGCTCATTCCACCATCGACGTTAAGCACCTGCCCAGTCATCCAATCACTTTTTGTATCCAACAGAAAATGTACCATATGGGCAATATCTTCTGGTTGACCAATACGTTTTAATGGGTGGCGCTGTGCCATGGTCTCTCTTTTCTTGTCATTACTTAACAACCGTTTTGCCAACGGGGTGTCGGTCAAAGAAGGTGCTACCACATTCACCCGAATCTTGGGTGCATATTCTGCCGCCAAGGCCTTTGCAAATCCTTCGATAGCACCTTTCGAGGCAGCAACGCTAGTGTGAAAAGGCATTCCTGTATTGACGGCGACCGTGCTAAAAAAAACCATGCTGGAGCCTTCAGCCATTTGGGGCATAATTGCTTTTAAAACCTTTACCAGACCAAAGAAATTAAGTTGCATGTCATCTTCAAATGTTTTTGTACTCAACATTTTAAAAGGCTTTAAATCGATGCTGCCAGGGCAATAAACAAATCCGTGAATACGATCAGGAAGCAATGAAAGATCTAAATCACCGGATAATACATCAAAAGTGATATGGGTTATGGAAGTCTCCTGCAACCCGTTTTTTGTTCGAGAAGCTACAAAAATCGAATATTGTTCTTGAAGTAGTTCCACTATGGCACGACCAATACCTTGCGAACCTCCTATTAGTAGTATGTTTTTATTCATGAGAAACTAGATTGATTTGAAATGAAGTTCTTGGGTGCCGTTTACATGCTTACCGAACAACTGTAAAAGTTGCTGCTCCCTATAGTAAAATATGAACTCCAGCTGTTTTTTGACTATAGGAGCGTGTGCTAACTGACCAAGAAAGCCAAACGGAAGTTTATAATCGATAAGGTCTTCCATTTCAATACCTCCTTCAATAGGTTTTAAAAAATGTTTATGGTGCCACAGGGCATACGGACCAAATCTTTGTTCGTCAACAAAGTATTCACCTTGCTTCACATGGGTTATTTCAGTAACCCATTTGGTCGAATAAAAAGGAAAAGGAGAGACGCTATAGGTAATAATTTGACCCGCATACATCGGTCTATCCACACCAGAAAGTACGGTGAAATTCATATGCTTAGGCGTAATTATTTTTAGGTTATAAGGGTTGGATAGAAATTTCCATGCTTTTTTTTGGGAAATAGGAAGTGCCTGTTTGGAATGTAGCTGATACAGTTTCATAGCGTATGAATTCTTACAAAGATACGGTTATTTTGTTTAATAAAAAACAATAAAAGATAAACAAAATTACTAAGAGGCTTAGTATTGCCCTTTCTCAATATTCTAATTTAAGAATACATTAACAAATGCAAGAAGGGTTTATCTATAGATTTGTGAAAACTAAAAAACTTAAAATAATGAAAAAATTAGTAGTAGTACTTTGTGCTTTTATGGCTTCGTATGCAATAGAAGCTCAAACTGAAAAACCGGCACCTAGCCCGCTATCAAAATTGGAACAAAAAGTGGGGTTGACCGATGTATCTATTGAATATTCTAGACCTTCGATGCGCGGTCGAACTATTTTTGGTGATTTAGTACCGTATGATAAAATATGGCGCACGGGTGCCAATGCACGTACAAAAGTCACATTCAGCAATGATGTAACCGTCGATGGACAGACTTTAAAGGCTGGTTCTTATGCCATTTTTACAAAACCTGGTCAACAAAATTGGGAGGTGTTCTTCTATAACGAGACTGAAGGAGGAGGCAATCCTGAATGGGACGACAGTAAGGTTGCTGCGAAAACAACTGCACAGGTTCATGCCATTCCTATGCCGATAGAGACATTTACAATTACCATAGATGATTTGACCGATACTGGGGCAGTATTGGGACTTATGTGGGAAAAAGCCTATGTTGGCGTTAAATTCGGAGTTTCTAAATAAAACTGCACTGCTGTCTCATAAGTCACAACTATTACCTTTACGGCATCAACTGTCAAAAACGTATGCTTTGCACTGAATTTGAGTGTGGCGCTCCAAATAATTGATAAGATATTACATTTTTATAAAAGGCCCGTGAAATTTTCACGGGCCTTTGTCTTTTAGTAGTTTATGCTATTGCGGATAGCTTTCCATATCGTTTCAGGAATATTGTGTTTCTCTTTTGTTAAAAGCTCATTATCCGTTTCGTTCGAATAGAGGGCTAGTGCCACTTTGTTTTGATCGGTTACTTCCAATTTTGAGCGCATTTGCCCAATTTCATTTTCCCTGCCTAATTTTTTTAATGCCAAAAGACCAAAAAGATGATTGATTCCACGACGATCAATATGCTCATTGGTGTACACCACAATTTCGTTCAATAGTCCGTTCCTTTTGCCAATCTGATCCGTTTCACCATAACAAATGGCCAAGAGATAGTCTTGAAGACGTTCGTCAGGTTCATACGGTTTTCCCACACCGATATTTTCCGGCCATTTTTTGGATTGTTCCAAAACTGGTATCGCTTTCTTAAAATCACCTTTGCGCAAATAAGATTCAGCCAAAGCAATATGGGCCTCTTCATAGATTTTTCTGCTTTCACTGGCATGTTCATAAGGCAGTACTTGTACCTTTCGTAACACACGGATAACATCTGAATAACGCCCCGTATTCAATAATGATTTTGCATGTGCCAAGCCTATATTATAGTTGTTGGGGAACTTTTTATGGGCCTTGCTCGATATGTTAATCGCAGCTTCATATTCTTTGTTTGTTAGGTAGAATTGAATAAGCTCCTCCCATGTTTTCCAATCTTTTGGACTTAATTCTTGGGCTTTTAGATAATCTTTTTCTTGATCTGAAACCGCTGCATCATTCAGTATTTTTGCCCTAAATAGATAAAAGGTGGCCGTATCGGGTGCATTGCCCAAAGTTTTCATAAGAGCTTTGCCCTTTTGAATTAAACCTACGGTCAGATAATTTTGGGCGAGATAATATTTAAGTTTCCAGCTGCTGTTTTGATGGGAAGCCCATTCAAGAACCGGAATGGTTTCCCTACGATACGGAAAGACGAATTCCGTGGATGCGTTTACTACTTGGTCGAGTAAAATTTTACTTTTGTCAACATCTTTTTGACGTAAGATATAGGCGCTCCAAAGTTGGTTTTTCGTATTTTTTGAATGAAGTTGCAGTACGTTTAACATTTCCTCCGATAATCCGAAAGATTGATATTGAAGGGCAAGACTTAGACTTGTTTCCGCAGGAAATTCATTGGTTATCTTCTCTGCTACCTCGAAAGAAAGTTTTTTTGAATCTATAAAGTGTTTTTCCAATAAGGCAAAATGGTCCAAGGGGGTAATTTTAAGCAGTTCCTTTATTTCATGATCAAAACCAATTTTATCCCCTAATTTTCTGGCAGCAACTAGCAACACCTTTCTTGCATTTAAGTTGAAGGTATTATAGTCCAATGCCTTTCGGGCATAGTCCATAGCTCTTTGATAGTTTTTTGATGCCAAATATAACGTTGCCATTTGTGTAAATGAGACGGAACGGTACTTGACATCCCTAGCCGCCCATCCTAAAGACTCTAAGGCATTAATAGTATCATTTACCGCGCGGTACGCAATACCTGCCCTGTAATTGGCGCCCGAGTTGTAGGTATCCATTTGCAACACACGATTCGCATATTCCAAAGCTTTGGAATAATCTGTCGCCCTATAGGCTAATTCCGAAAGTTGAACTAACCCGTCTCGGTGCGAGGGGTCTAATGTTACCAGTTTTGTCAGTTTTTCAAGGGCCAGGGTATAGTCGCGATATGCTATTGCTTCCAATCCTTCATGAAAAAGTTTCTCAGTTTCGGAGACTTTTAAGTCTTTATCGGAAAAAAATGGCCTTTTTAACCGATTTTTCTCATCATCTTTTATATAGGATAGTTCGGTGCCAATAATTGCCACGGAAAGGGCATTCGTGCTTTGAGCGGAAATTTTTTTAGAAAAAACTTCCATGGGCGCCAGATTCAACTTTTCGGAGAAAACTATTTTTCCGTTTACTTTTACTTGAATCTCCTTATCCAATTTTTGAAGGGCGTTCAATCCGATTTCAAAGCCATTGGCGTTGATTTCTACGTTAAGCACGCCATGTTCGGAAGCATCGACCATACCTCCGATTTCTTTATAGGGAAACCATAATTCATGCCAGCGATCCATGACATAAGGGTCGAAACCGACTTGACTGATAGGGTTTATAGCTCCACCGGAATATTGGTCAAATAGGCGGCCGGCCTGAAATTCGATATACTGACCATCGGTATCGGTCAGCAAGTCTTCCCAAATACCACCTGACCGGGACAAGGCCCACAACCATAATTTTTGTCCGGGCATTTCCTCATATCGAGCCCATTGCCCAAACCCGAATTGGCGGTTACGGTAGTATCCTCCAAAAAAATCATTATATTCTCCAACGATATGGTATGATTTTGCGGGGCCGAAGTTATTGTTTTTATAAAGGGATAAATCTCTTCCCTGCTCATCGATAGGCCATGAGTGTGCATCGCCATTGTGTTCTACATAAGCATTTCCCGGAATATAAAACTCTAGATCATTGGTCGCCACTGCGGCGGCTGTCATCCAATTATAATACGACTCGTTGAGTTGTGAGGCATTGTACCAAGAGGCATTGGTTTCAAAATACGCTTTATCTTTCTCTAAACGTATTTCTACGCTCCATGTGGTGTTTGATGGCAAATCGGTGTTTCCTACAAAGCAACTCACACTTCCATCATCGTTCGTTCGTGTTACATAATCGACGGGAGTGGCTGTTGAAGGGTGGTGGCCAATAATCCCAAAATTAAATTCGATACCACCGGAGGTCCATGGGCCGCGCATAGCGATATTTCGAAATTTAATGACTTCATTTTTATAGAGAAACTCTTCACCGGTACTTTTTTCGATGGCGCCCCATACCTTGCCACCGATTTCTGGCAAGATAAAGACCTTGATATAATCATTCTCTAGGGTGACAACTTTCCAATCTTTTTTTTTGGAGCTGTGTTCGTATTCCTCAAATTTAAAGTAGGGGGCTATTTTCGGGTTTTCTGCAATTATCGGCACTGGATTGGGTTTGCCAAAACCATAGGTATCCAAAGCATATATTTCTTCCTTAACAATTGCCGATTGAGAAATTGCCATAATGGGAAATAGTAGAACAGCGAGCACTACGCAATAATTTATTTTTCTATTCATTGATTCATCGTCTTTTGATATACTTGAATTGATTCATTATTTCGAACGAACAATACGATTTCGGTGTTGTCTGAAAGAATAAGGGTCTCAATATCCCTGGCTTCTCCAGAAATGTTCAGTCCGCTTTCGAGGTTATTCACAGGTGAGAAACCTCCTTTTCCATCTCCTTTTAAAAGAACTCCCCTGTTGGCGTCATATCTACCATATTTAACGCGTGTTCCAAAAAAATTGCCGGCTAGAACTACATCGAGGTTTTTATCTCCGTCAATATCTTGAACTAGAATCCCATAGACCGGGGAAAACTGTGCCGGAACGGGTAGGGGGGTGAGTTTGAACCGATTGTTGCCTAAGTTTTCCATATAACTTGTGGCAAAAGTTTTTGCTTCGAGAAGGGAGGCGCTCGCCAGTTCTTCGGGAGAGAAAACATCGGTAATCTTCTGGTCGGCATAATCGGAGTAATTTACATACTTTCCTTTCAGGCCACTAAGTTGACCGATAAGGTCGTCCCTGGAAAAAACAGGGTAATTCTCACCTTGAACATAGGAACAGAGAATTGGGTCTATGGAACCATTGCCGTCAAAGTCTTTGGCATATAATTGAACAGGCTCGGTGACCGATGCCTTTAACTGGGAGTTGAGCCCAAAGTTACCCGCAATATAATCAAGGTCTCCATCGTTGTCAAAATCTCCTGATTTGATGGTGTTCCACCAACCCTGGGAGTTCGTAATACCGGACTCTTCGGTCAGTTCTATCAATTTGCCATTGTTATTTTCGAAAGCCCGAATACCCATAAATTCACCAACAACTATTAGGTCGTCTTGTCCATCGCCATTAAAATCGGACCATAGTGCATCGGTAACCATCCCTATATTTGTAATAGCTTCATTGATAGTAGCCGTAACGTTGGTGAAATTTCCTTTGCCATCATTCGCAAGTATGTAACTTTTTGGTGCTGTGGGATAGCGTCCGGGAACTACCCGTCCTCCAATAAAAAGGTCAAGGTCTCCGTCATTATCAATGTCTCCCGAAGCAACACATGAACCACTTGTCAACATGCTTGGGAGCGCGGCGATTTTCTTTTTAAATTGTCCGTGACCATTATTAAAATACAGTCTGTCTTGTAATTCGGGAGCCTTTTTATCAAAATCATTTCCGCCACTGACAATATAAAGGTCTTGATCGCCATCGCCATCGGCATCAAAAAAAAGCGTACCCAAGTCTTCCGATTGTGCATCTTCCGAGAACGTATTCTCAGAGGAACTTGAGAATTTTCCAGACTTGGATTGAACCAATAATTTTCCGACACTTCCTTTGGATCCTCCTATAAAGATATCATCTAGACCATCATTGTTTATGTCGCCCTTTGTTAATTTCGGGCCCTGTGTGGAAAGTTTATGGGGAAGCAACTGCTCGCGTTTAAAATCGATATACTCATTCTCTTTATGCACAAATTGAAATACACCGTCTTGGGTGATATCTGTAAAATAAGATTTTGAAGGGGTGTTTTTGAGTGTTTCACTATTCAATGCATCTTTTTGGTAGAGCGTAAGTTGTTGATTGGGTTTCACATCTTGCAGTAGCTGTATATTTCCATTTGGCCAGATAATTTTTAACGCATCGATAGTTTTTGCATTTCCTAAGCCAAACACTAAATTGTAATCGACAGAAGATTGAAATCCTCTTGTTGGCATCATTTCTTGACTTAGGGTTTGGTCACCAATTTGTAGCATTACTTTCGCGCCTATACCAAAAGTGTTTTTGCCCTCACCCTTGAGATTTATTTTCAGATAGTTGTTCTTTAAATGAATATTGCTATTATTTCGATAAACAAAAGCCTCTGTATCGGTATTATTTACTATAATATCCATATCGCCGTCATTGTCTAGGTCGGCATAGGCGGCTCCATTGGAAAGCGATTCTTGATTTAGTCCCCATTCAGCACTGACCTTCGAAAAAGTCAGGTCGCCATTGTTATGATAGGTGTAGTTTTCTTCAATTGTCGCAGGAATGTTTTCCAACAGGTTTGTGATGGCCATTTCCACACCGGTCTTATTTTCGTTCATCTTCTCTTGAACGGCAAAGTTCATAAAATCCATGTTGGTATAATCTCTTTTGACTCCGTTGGTTATAAATAAGTCTTTATAGCCGTCATTGTCAAGATCGGAAAAGAGGGATGCCCAGCTCCAATCGGTACTAGAGACTCCTGAAAACTGACCAATTTCTGAAAATGATTTTCCTTTATTGTTCAAATGCATCATGTTTCTCATACTCTGATGATAAAATCCATTATTCAGAAGCACCATGAATTTGTCGTAGTTATCGGGTCCGGATACCATTTTTGAACGATAATTGCCTTCAGGAAGCATATCGAGTGTCATAATTTCAGGATAGCCATCGTTATTTATGTCGGCGATATCGGAACCCATAGAAAAATGTGAGGTATGGCCAATATATTGTTGAAGGCTTTCTGTAAACGTACCGTCTTGGTTGTTGATATAAAAATAGTCTTGTTCATTAAAGTCGTTCGAGATATAGATGTCGGGCCAATCATCATCGTTTATATCAGAAATGGCGACACCTAGACCAAATCCCAATACATTCGAAACCAGTCCTGCTTCGTCGCTCACATTTATGAATTTTCCATTTTCATTCTTATAGAGCCTATCTTCATAGGCGGGGCTCCGGTGACTTTTTAGGTTGTTGTTGATTTGTCTAAAGCTTGCAAATTCTTGCGTTGAGTGATTCACCACGTAGAGATCAAGGTCTCCATCGCGATCGTAATCGAAAAAAGCGCCTTGGGTCGAGTACCCCGCATCGTCTATACCATATTCGGCGGCCTTTTCGGTAAAGGTCAGATTACCGTTGTTGATAAAAAGCAAGTTTTTGCGCTTGAAGTCATCTTTGGCAGCTGAGCGACATACATAAATATCTAAAAGTCCGTCTGCATTGATGTCGACCATTGTAGTGCCGGTATTCCATAAACCTTCGGCGAAGACACCGGCCTTTTGGGCTATTTCTTCAAATTCAAAATCTCCCTTATTCAAGTATAGTCTACTGCCGACCATGCTACCCGTAAAATAAAGGTCTTGTAGCCCATCATTGTTAATGTCGCCTACTGAGACGCCACCTCCATTATAAATATAACCGTAGGTCAAAATATTGAACTCTTCGGTCTCGCTTAGAATATTTTTGAATGTTATCCCTGTTTTTTTGCTGGGCATCAAAGAAAACATTTTGGTATCATCGATTGGCTGGCACGAAAAAAGTAGTGAAATACAATAAAATAGGTAGGCTTTTCTTGAAAAAATATACATATTGTTTGTTATGTTTTACGATTCGCAGATGCTTTGTAACGCTACAGCGACAATTAAGATTCAGTCATAGGAATTAATGGTAAGTTACCAATTATTGTGCAGTCTAGTGAAGCTTGAAAAGCATGCTGTTGACCTCTAATTTTATAATTTAAAAAAACCTGTGGAATCATTTCCACAGGTTTTTCATCTATTCAAACTTAAAAATAATACACTTCTCTTTTTAGAAATTCGGGCCGCCGGTATCCCACCAAAGTCGGGTGCCAATTTCATCGGGGCCACCTAACTTAGCCGTGGCATCTGCTACACCGGAAGCATTATTTTCCCTTTGTCCATTGGTAAATGGCATACGTCGTAAAATTTCGCCATTTGGTATAAGCCCCCAATCGGAACTACTACTGTTCTGATAGACGGGTGGAAGTTTCGGGTATCCCGTTCTTCTATGATCTACCCAAGCTTCCATTTCATTGGTATAGGCCGCAATCCATTTTTGTGTGATGATTTTCTCCAATTTGATTTCATTGTCGGCAGCCTCATCCCAAGCTACGGTTATTGTAATATCACTTGTAAAATCATTTACAGAACCGTCTTCTAATCCATCATAAACAACATCGTTATAATCGATAGGTAGTTTTGTGTTATCGGCAAGATAAGCATCAACACCACCGGCACCCCAAAGTTCGAAAGAAGCTCTTACACCAGCCTCATAATTAGCTTGTGCATCTCCAGCGCCGGCCCACCCTCTAAGGGCAGCTTCCGCTTTCAAAAAGAATACTTCATCGGCACTCATAACTTTACGAGTGGTGACCTTGGCAGGGTCGTTAAAGTCAATGTCTATGGTAGAATACGGTAAATGGTCGTCTTTTGCAGTTAATTGCGCACCATTACGAATACCCTTATACGGCCAATCTGGATGATCAGCCACTAGAGCCATATCTTCTACGGGATCAAAAAATGGCTCTATCCTATTGTCTTCATAACCAATTAAAATTGATTCCATTGTTGCACTCATTCGTGTGTCATTCCATTCAAAACAAATTTGGGCGGGATGGAACTTGTTGCCATACAAAGAAATATTAAAGTTTTCTGCATTGGTTTCTATAAGTCCAGCAGGATCTGCTAAGGCTTTTTCTCCTTGGGTTTTTGCCAAAGCAGGGGCAACTTTTGAGATACGCATAGCCAATTGCAGGCGTAATGAATTGGCGTATTTTGCCCATAGGGCGATATCTCCACCATAACTAGCGTCAAAAGCGGTAAGACCAACATAGTCGGTATTTGCATTATATAGCGCGATAATTCGATCTAAATCTGCAAAGAAAGCGTTATAAAGAACCTCTTCACTATCATATGATCCATCACCTTCAGGCCCATATTGTGAATAAATAACTGGGCCATGATAAGCTGTCAATCTTGACATCGATAATATTTTTATCAAATTTGCCCATTCAACAAACATCGGTTGGTCAGTAGACTCCGCAATACCAATAACCTGATTCGCCGGAGCCATAACACTGTTGTATTGGCGATCCCAATACCCGTTCCATCGAATATAATATGTGGTGTTATTGATTCCGCCTACAAAAGGGGTAGGGGTAGCCAAATGCTGGGCATAAGTCACATTGGTCAAATTATGATTGACCTGATTACCAAAAATCTGGCTAAACATAGAGGGATAAAACGATCCAACATTATTGAAATCTTGTTGCAACGACTCATCGGTCAGTTGGTACGGGCTCGTATTAATCTCTTCAAAATTGTCGGTACAGGCACCTAGTACCAATATCGCTGAAAATAGATATATAAACTTTTTCATGTTTTTTTTTTAAAAAGTTACTTTTAGATTGAAGCCATATGTGGCGGTAGAAGGCAAGTTGAAATTATCCAGACCTTGGGAATTTCTACTTGTGCTCATCGCCAACTCCGGATCAAAAGGAGCGTCTTTATAGATAAAGAACAAATTGTTTCCTACAAACGATAAAGTCGCTGCCGATATCGGCAAATTCAATTTTTCAACATTGAAATTATAGCCTAAAGACAATTGGCTTAAACTAATATTCGTGCGATCATAAACATAGGCCTCACCTATACCATTTCGATCACCAATAGCTCTAAACCAAGTTTCAGAATCAACCGTGGTAACAGCGGCACCAGAATCTTGATCGACGCCATTGACGGTTACACCTCCTGCATCCCTTGCGTCCGCTGTTCGTTGCGAAACCCCGGCACCATCAAGCATACTTTCTGTTTGACTAAAAACATTTCCGCCAATTTTTGCATTGATGAGCATTCCCAAATTAAATTTACCCATGGTTATATTGTTGTTCCAACCCAAAGACCAATCGGGATCTAAGTTTCCAACTAATTCCAAAAGTTCAGTTTTCCTAGGGGTGCCATTTTCAAAAATAATACGGCCTTGATCATCTCTCAAGAATTTATAGACATAAAGATCGTTAAATCTTCCCCCTTCATATAACCTAGAAGCATAACCTTCTGAAGAACCTAAATTATAAAACCTTTCGTCGTCAGGGCCTATATCAACAATTTCATTTACGTTTCTGGCGAAGTTAAAGGCGGTTACCCATTGAAAGTTGTCATTTCTGACGGGTGTAGCGCTCAAGGTCAGCTCAACTCCTTTGTTAGTAATCTCTCCAGCATTGATATATTGCGAGGTATAAATACCTTGTGCGACAGGGTCGGAAGGATCCAGACTGACATTAATATACTGATCTGTACTGGTCAGGCTATAGTAAGTAAAATCAATGCCTAAGCGATTTTGGAAAAAACGAAAATCGGCTCCAAATTCTAAACTCGTGATAATTTCTGGTTTACCATCTAAAAATGGTGCCTGTGTGTTTCTATTCACCCCACCGTTCGCTGAAATACTGTGTTGTGGAAATATACGATTATAGGGTACTTCGTTGGCCACTTGGGTATATGAGGCTCTAAGTTTGGCAAAACTAACTTTTTCGCCCATGTCGAACATTTCGCTTAAGATGCCTGTTAGCCCTACGGCCGGATAGAAATAAGATTGATTTCCTGTTAAAGCAAGGGTAGAGGCCCAATCATTACGTCCAGAAATATCTAAGTAAAGCATATCTTTATAACCAAATTGTGTGTTTGCAAAAACACCTTGCTTGATGATTTCTTCACTCGCAGTTGAATTTACGGGTACGTTGGTCGGTAAGTTCTGAAATAAAAACTCGTTGGGGTATAAAAGCCCTAAAACTCCGGTACCTACTGAAACACCAAAGCCATATTTTGTCTGTTGGTAGCTGGCACCCAAAACGGCATTAAAGGAAATATCATCACTGATGTTGGTATTGTAATTTAAGATGGCATCGAAATAGCCTAACTGGTCGTCAACATCACTAAAATCCCAAGCCCCGTTAGCATGTACATTGGTGCCATTTGATGTGGCTGCATGTTGTTGCTCATTCTCTTCGGTTTTATAGTCGTAGTTTCCTCGTACCTGTAAATTTAAATTGTCGAGTATGTCCCATTTAATCGAAGCATTAGCTATAACCCTTTTCGTGTTGTTGGTCCGAGGTTGGTTATAGATAATCCAATAGGGGTTCGATTGGTGGTGATCATCGACAAACCAATTTTGTGCCATTAAATTCCTATCACTATTAAAAATCTCATAATTGTCTTTAAAGTCATAGAAATTACGGTTTCTAGGGAACATATATAATCCTGTTAATGGATTAAGGTAATATCCAGAAGGTAATCTGTTTTTTGTTTCTTCAATGCTCATAATCACACCGGAAGAAACCGTTACCTTATCATTAAAAAATTTGGTAGACCCTCTAAAAGAAACATTGTTCTTGTTGTATTTATTTTCAGGAGTAATACCCGATGAAGTTATATTCGCATACGAGAAATAGGCCGTAGTCTTATCATTACCGCCACTTATACTAACCGAGTTGTTAAAGTTATGTCCGGTTTGGAAGAAGTTTTCCACGTATTCATCGGCATAGTCGCCCGCATCGGTAGACCAGCTTTCTTTGGCAGCGCCAATAGCCCCATATTTAAACTGTAGGTCGGGCAGTTCTTGATAATGTTCAAAAGAGTAACCTGTATTTAAACTAACTGTAGTTTTACCAGCAGAACCCTGTTTTGTAGTTATAACTACAACACCGTTCGCTCCTTGACTTCCGTATAGCACAGCCGCGTTCGCACCTCTTAAGATACTGATGCTTTCAATATCATCAGGGTTGATTGCCGAAAGGCCATCACCACCATCAGCTCCACCCCACATACCAGGCTGACCGCCTCTGTTATTCGCCATTGGGATACCATCGATTACAAAAAGTGGAGAACTGTCACCACTCAACGATTTGTTACCCCTTAAAACGATTCTAGTCGAACCACCGGCACCCGAGCTACTTTTCTTAATCTCGACGCCAGCTGCCTTACCGGAAATGCTGTTCATAAAGTTGGGGTCCCTTGTTTTGGTCAATTCGTCTGAGCGTACAGTTTGTTGGGCATAGGTCAGTGTTTTTTCTTCACGTCTGATACCTAATGCCGTTACTACCACTTCATCAAGTTGGCTGGCATCTTCTTCCATACTTACGTTGACGGTATTTGAAGAACCTACAGTAACACTTTGGCTTTTCATACCCAAAAATGAAAATACTAAAACATCTCCCTCGGAAGCTTCAATAGTATAGTTTCCATCAAAATCGGTTTGAGAACCATTAGTGGTCCCCTGAACCAATACGTTCACCCCGGGCAATGGTGAACCATCTGAAGCGTCGGTAATCGTTCCCGATACTGTTTTGTCTTGCGCAAGGATGGGGTATGAACCCAGTACCAGCGCTAAAATCACTAATAACTTTTTTGTCATAATGTTAGTTTTAAATGTTTTGAGTTAGTCTTAACATTTTGTTATCTAAATGTGAAATTAAACTAAATTTTTAATAAAACAAGGCTATTAGTCATAAATGTGTTCGAACACATTGTTAATTTGTGCTTGTTTTAGCCCTTTTCTTTAGTCCCGTAAGAATTTTATTTAACAATTTATTGGCGATACTTGTTAAAGTCTTATTTTAGGACTACGTTCCTTATTTATGTGTGATTTTATTCGGGATTTTGAAAATAGGAGAGAACAATCTTCAATTTGTTTTAATAAGCATTCGTTGTAAAGTTGTCGGCACCCGATGGTTTGAAGGGAAACTATGCGGTCAGTTTTTAAGGGCTAAGTAAGCGTTTGTCCACCTCAAACGGTTCTAGGTAAAAAGTTGTATTGTTTGTTAATCAATCTAAGTAATATTTGAAATTTTCTGAGGAAATGATATCTATGGGCAATAACATTTTTTCTGGAATTTTTTTATCAAAAAGAAAGTGTTCGACAAGGTAGCTCACTCCTAGATACGCTTGTCGTTTAGGTTTTTGATGTATTAAAAAATCAATTTCACCTTGAATTAAGCAGTTGATATTCTCCTCCAATAAATCATAGCCTATGGTTACAAAGTCTGAGTTAATCGATTTGGCAACCTCTAAAAGCCTATATGATTTGGAGTTAGTGATAAAAACCGCGGTGATATGGCGTTGTAGATGCAAAAATTCAGCAACCTCTTTTTCAAAGGTCTTCGCACAGTCTGAATTAAAGTTTGCCGTTATGATTTTTTGGGGAGTCTTTTTTCTTTCTTCAAAATATTCCTTGAACCCGTTTTCCTTTAGTTGCATATGGGGCTCTTTGTCGATATGTACAACGGCGACCGTGTCTTCGGCCTTTGTGAGTTTATCGATTAAATTGGCCGCAACCCGACCACTTTGATGCAAGTCTTGGCCTATAAACAATTCACTGTTCAAGGCATCTATATAGTTGTTGAAAAATACAACTAAAACGTTCTTAGTTTTGCAATTTTGTAGAATTTCTAGAGACTCTTGTCGGTATAACGGCGCCATCAATAATACGTCAGGAACCGAGTCTAAGGCTTTTTGTGACTCTTTCAGGAAAGAACATCGCTCAAGCGGGTCATAGACATATTTTTGAATCAATACTCCGAAGGCCTTGAACTCATTCTCGGCATCTTTAATACCTTCATGCGCAGGATTCCAATACGGGTCGACCGTTTGATCCGGAATCAAAACACAGATTCGGTATATTTTATTGTTTTTTAAAGTTCGGGCAATTGGGTTGGGTTGGTAGTCAATCGCCTCAAGTACTTGATTCACCTGCTCCAATGCCTTTTTTGATACTTTGCCGCGTCTATGTAATACCCTGTCCACTGTTCCTTTCGAAACATCTGCTAGACGAGCAATATCCTTAATGGTATATTTTTTCTTATTCATACAAACACCAAAAAACTATCAAAATAAAAGAAATTCTAAGAAGAGAACCAGTGTTGATCGATGGTAAATATAAAGATATATTACAAATTGTTATAAATATCATTTCTATTAAGAAAGAAATAGGAATTTAATTGAGGTTTGGTAATGCAATAAAGTATCTGCAATTAACAAATTTCCTAAGTGTAATAATGCTAGGCTTTTAAAGGTGGTTTCTTTAACATTCTATCGAATCCTTCAAAGAGAACGGCAATTATAATTACGAGTGCCGACCCAATAAAATTAAGCCAAAGATAACCTAGCTTTTCTTCTCCAGACGGATAGATATGTATCAAAGAATAGTATATCAGGCAAATAAACACTTGGGTCAAAAGGGCTGCAAAAAATACGGCATTGCCTTTTACAAATTTGAAAAAGAAAGCCAACAAAAAGATTCCCAATACATTCCCATAAAAGATAGATCCAATGATATTGACAAGTTGTATGAGATTATCGAAAAGATAGGCGTAACTAGCAATTATAATAGCTACTACGCCCCATAATAAGGTAAAGGTCTTGGTGGCTATTACATAATGTTTCTCGGTAAAACTTCCTTTTTTGTTTCTTTTGTATAGGTCGAGCGCGGTTATGGTGCCCAGGGCATTAAGTTCGGAAGCCGTAGATGACATGGCCGCCGAAAGAATGACCGCCAATAGTAGACCAATCAAACCTTTTGGCAAGTTGTTAAGTATAAAATGAATGAAAACATAATCTTTATCATTAGTCTCGGCAATATCATCGGCCTGTTTGATCAGTGTCTTGGCCATAGCCCTGTTTGTACTGTCTTTACTATTGATATTTATAATCTGATTTTTGGCTTTTTCGACCGTAGCATATTCCTTCAGCTCCAATGCTGCCGAAAATTGATCTTGAGCCATTTTTTTCTCTTTCTCCAGTTCAGTCTGGTTTTCCTGTAATACTTTATAATCCTCTGCATAAGGCGATGCCAGAACGGTTTTGGTGGCCGAAGGATTAAAATTCAAAGGTGATGGGTTGTATTGATAAAAAACAAATACCATAACACCCACCAAAAGAATAAAAAATTGCATGGGAATTTTCAAAACGGCGTTAAAGATAAGCCCTAGTTGACTTTCCCTTACCGATCTTCCTGTTAGATAGCGTTGTACTTGGCTCTGGTCAGTACCGAAATACGCCAAGGCTAAAAAGAGTCCGCCTGTTATACCGCTCCAAAAGGTGTACCTACTTTCAGTGTTCAATTCAAAATCAAGAATGTTCAATTTATTACTCGCTCCGGCAATTTTCAGGGCTTTTCCGAATGTAATGTCATTGGGTAGAAATCCTAAAATATAGAAAAAGGTAATGAACATCCCCGTCATTATGATGAACATCTGCTGTTTTTGGGTAACACTTACAGCTTTCGTTCCTCCTGAAACCGTATAGATAATTACTAATATGCCGATAATGATATTAAGGGTTCGAAGGTCCCAACCCAGAACTGCTGATAGTATAATGGAAGGAGCATAGATGGTTATCCCTGCAGCGAGACCTCTTTGAATAAGAAAAAGAATGGCTGCAAGTGACCGGGTTTTGAGGTCGAAACGCTGTTCTAAAAACTCGTAGGCCGTATAAACTTTTAATTTGTGATAAATGGGGACAAAAACCAGACATATGATAATCATGGCCAAAGGAAGCCCAAAATAAAATTGAACAAAGCCCATGCCGTCGTGAAACGCCTGTCCTGGAGTAGATAGGAAGGTTATGGCACTGGCCTGTGTAGCCATGACCGAAAGTCCGATGGTCCACCATTTGGCTTTATTACCGCCACGTACATAATCGTCAACATCTTTGCTGCCCTTGGTTTTCCATACGCCGTAGGAGACGATGAACAAGAGTGTTCCGGCCAATACAATCCAATCTAGTGTTCCCATCTATGTGAATGCCGTCATTAAATAATAAAAAACAAGAATGTAGAAAATGTTAAAAATAAGCACCAAGGTGTATTCTTTTTTCCAATCCACCTTTTCCAACATCTTATCCTTTTGTTTCATTGTCGCTCTGTATTTTTGCTTTGCCTACCGATAACATATTGGCAAACAGTTTGTAAGCTCCTAGTACTCCCGCAGGAAGCTCCCTAAAAAAGCTGAGGCCTGTGTAAATATAATATCCTTTACCATAAGGCGCCACAAGAAGGCTACCTTTTTTAGGCGATTCCCCTTCATCGTTCATTGATAGGATAGGTGTAAATTCGTTTGCCCATTCATTGGGGAAATAAAGACCACGTTCTTGTACCCATCCATCAAAATCCTTCGAGACAATAGTATTGGGAAAACTAGTTAACTCATGATTTTTGGCGATAATCTCTACCGTTGAATTTTCATCGGTCACACGGTCTCGAGACAAGGTTATGGAGTAGGGGGCGATATTTTCAAATTGAGAACTCCAACGGCCTGCGGTATTATATTGAATGATTAAAGTCCCGCCATTTTTGGCATAGTCCAAAAGATAGGGTTGCTTGAACTTAAGTTCGTCAACCACGTTATATGCTCGTATTCCCAAAACTACGGCGTCATATTTTTTTAGCTCTTGAGTACTGATGTCCTCTGGTTTGATAATATGAACGGTATACCCAATTTGTTCAAGACTTTCGGGAACTTTATCTCCAGCACCCATTATGTAGCCAATATGTTCACCTGCTTTTTTAAGATTCAACCGCACGACCTTTGCTTCCGAGGGCATTAAAACTGACTGTGTAGGTATGTGGTCATAGGCAATCGTTGTCAGTTCTTTGGTGTATTCGTTTCCCGCAACGCGGATTATAGGGGTGATGTAATTTTCATCCTCGTTTTCTGGTGGGGTCAGCGTAAATACTAAAACTTTTTCGTCGCCCTTTTTTTCGATTTCGAACGACTTGGTTTCTTGGTCTACGCTCCAACCTTTACCATAGCACAGTTGAACGGTTCCTTTAACATTGTCTTTATGGGCTTTGATAGTGACTGGTATTTTTTTTGATTTTCCATCTGCGAAGAGCAATACCTTGTCTTGAAAAGAAGAGGTGGCTATCGGTAAAATTTCAAAAGGTTCGTGAAGTTCACCTTTGTCGGGCTTGGCATAGCGATGTTCGATTGCCTTGGTGAACGTAATCGACCTCCCATTAAAATCTAGTACAAAATTAACCAAATAGGCTCTTGGGGTTTCGGGCTTTCCGATTAAATTTTGATCTTCAACTTTGTACATACCCAAAGTGCCCTTTTCATTAAGCCAATACGGACTTGTGAACGAGGCGTTTTCGGGAATGGCCAAATCAATTTTGAAATCAATTTTTTTATTCTCCAATAATTTGGTTTTTTCATCGATTGTTGAACTGGCTCCAGTGATGAAGATCGAATTAAGAACGATTTCGACACTACTTCTATTGATGATTTCAATATCAACGGTAACCATGCCGTTCGGGTTGGCATAAGCTTGGTCGGCAGAGGCTTCCATATATAGGCCAGAAACATCGGCTATGATATTTCGCAATTCTTTAGACTTTTGCCTTTTCCAATGCGCATCATCTATGTTTTGTAAAAGAAAATAGGCTTCAATGAGTTGTGGCAAATGGGTGGAGGGTTGTTGAAAATTGAAATCCTTTTCTATCTTATATAAAATAGCACCGATGGCTTTACCGCCTTTGACTCTTGACCAGGTTGTGTCGATACCATCAAAAATATTTGTTTTGTCGCTGGGTAAAGTGCCCTTGAGTAATTCTAGATACTCATCTTGGGAGCCACGGGTCGACAATCTTCCAAAACCTTGGCAAAGATGTTGGCTACTTGCCAATGCAGCAATTTCATTGTTTGAAATACCTAGCGTAGGGTAATAGGTGCCTACATCTAATTTGAGCATTTTTGATTTGTCGGCCTTGTTAAAATTTTCTTGGTTTCCATAGAACCACCAGTTTGTATTAAAAAACAACCGTTTGGGCTGCCAAGTCTCTGTAAATTGCAATTGATCAGGGTAAACATTGGGATTGTTTACCATGTCAAAGGCCGCTACACTTAGCATAGCGGAAGAAGTATGATGCCCGTGGGTAGATCCTGGGGTCCGATGATCAAATCGATTGACGATGACATCGGGCTTGAAATTACGAATGGCCCAAACTACGTCGCTTAAAACAGCTTCTTTGTTCCAAATCTTTAGGGTTTCATCAGGATGTTTGGAATATCCAAAATCGTTGGCCCTTGAAAAGAGCTGTTCGCCACCATCAACGCCCCGTGCGGCTAAAAGTTCTTGAGTACGCAAAACACCTAGCAATTCGCGAAGTTCCGGACCAATCAAATTTTGACCCCCATCGCCACGAGTAAGTGATAAATAAGCAGTTCTAGCCTTTGTTTTATTGGAAAGATAGGAAATCAACCGAGTGTTCTCGTCATCAGGATGCGCGGCAATGTAAAGTGCAGATCCCAAAAAATTCAATTTTTCGATCGCATGGAAAATTGCCGAAGATGAACTTTTCTTTGGGGCTTGGGTAGAACCAATATGTACCGATAAAATAATAGCTGTACAGAATACCAGAAATTGGCGCATGCTCTTGGTTTTAGGAGGTTTTCAAATATAGCAAGATTAGGTGCTATCAAATCTTATTTTAAACTTCTTTAACAAACTTATATCAGTTCGTCTTGTACGGTCTGTAACTCTTTAGTGTTGATAAGGGAAACCGCTTTTTGCATCATAAGGTTATTCGGATATACTAGCAGTTCGCCATTTTCCTTTCTCAGGTTTACGTGAAAGGCCTTTATGTCTTCGATTAAATAGGGCTCTTCCGATTCAATGTCTTTGTCCAATATTTTTACTCGGTCACCAATTTTAAAGGGAAATGAAAAAAACAAAATAACACCTGCCGTTACATTGCTTAAAATTGACCAGCTTGCAAAAAGGGCGACCCCGATTACAGCAAAAACTGACGCAAAAAGTGTGCCGACTTCCCTGTAATCAACGCCCCATATAAAAGTAAGGGCGCCAATACCCAAAATGGTAAGTAAGCCTGAAACATATTTGGTTATTAGAAGGGTGCGCGCCTCAACAATATCACTTAATTTACCGACTTTACGGATTGTCTTATTGGTGACGAACTTTAAAATTAGTAGTACTGCGATGGTAATAGAAGTGGCAAGTATTTGACTTTGATAAGTGGCAATAAAATTCTCCATAATATTATAATCCTAAACTATCGCGCAAAGATAGATGGTTATTTCCATTTTTTTGCCAGTAAGGTGTCTTCAAAGTTTTCATTTTAGTAGCCTTTGAAGACATCATTGTTTTTGCTTTGTTATCGAAATCGCTGTTGAAGGTTTCCGACCAGCTATCTATAATATACGGGAAGGCATTTGAAAACTTGATTTTAAGGGTGCGATCAAGTTCTGGATAAGAAATCTGATACGTTTTGAATTCGTTTTCTTTGGTTAAAGTAGCAGTGGCCTTGTACGCTTTCAATTCTTTGTGTGACAGCCTGATATACTCCATTGATGGGATAATTTGTATGGTTCCAACAGGAAGGTTGTTGGGGTTTACTCGGATTTTGTTCCAAAGTTCATCTTCTAGAATTTCCTTATCCATTTCAAATTCTTGATCAGCGTCACTCGCAAAATAGGAATGGGATATAATTTCAAATTTGTTTCTGTTGTTTAATTGAGCGTACACTTGTCCGCACCATTCTTGGGCGGAGAAGGAAACTTTTAGAGCATGTTGATTATCATGTACCGGATAAAAACTACTGCTCATTATAGAATAGGGGTAGATGCCCGTGAGGTATTTTTTTGTACTGTTCAGTTTTAAAACAGGAATGTTGTCGGCATGGTGTTCGTCGGCTTTGACCTGTTTTTTAGCTAAAAATGGCTCTGTGACGAAGATAAGAACAGAAGTTCCTTCACGCATTTCGCCATAGCGTGCCTGCTCAAGCCTATATGAGGTGATTTCGGCATCGCCGGCATACCAGTATTTTTTGAATTCATCGGATAGTTCTTTTTTTGGGTTAGCCGTGGAAGAGGCTTCCGTAAGTAGCGCCGTATTCGATTTTTTTTCTTCGCTACAAGAATTTACCAAAATGCTAAAGAGAACGGTCCATAAAGTAAGGTAGTCAAACTTGATATATTTTTTCATTGCCCATAATGATTTGGTATAAAGTTAATCATCATTTTTCAAGAAACTAAATCGGTCAACGTTTTATAAAGCAAATGTGTGGGGAGCCCCATGACATTGGTATAGGAACCCTGAATTTCTTCAATGCCGATATGGCCTATCCATTCTTGAATACCATAGCCGCCTGCTTTATCATAAGGTTGATAATTGTCAATATAAAATTCAATTTCGGCATCGATCAGTTTTTTGAATTTTACTTTGGTAGTGCTATTAATGATTTTCTGAATTTCGGCCGTGGTCAGGCAAACAGAGGTAATGACCTCATGCGAAGTTCCCGACATCGATTGTAGCATTTTGAAAGCCTCTACTTTATTCAAGGGTTTGCCCAAAATTTTTTTATTGTGCCATACCACGGTATCCGAGGTGATAAGAATGTCATTGGATTTTAACTCATCTTTAAAAGGTCGAGCTTTGATTTCAGCCAAATAATCGGAAACTTCATGACCTTTTAGGTGGTCGGGGAATACTTCCTCCACTGATTTTAACCGAACCTCGAAATCAAGCTTTAACTCTTTAAAAAAGTGTTGCCTTCTTGGAGATCCAGAGGCAAGAATCAGGTGCCATCCGTTCAATTTTTTCTGAAGCATACTTTAGTCGTTGGAAGCATTAAAGTTGTCGTTCCAATCACCATGTACTTTAAGCACCTGTTCGATAACATCGCGAACACAGCCTTCACCTCCATTTTTATGGGATACATATTTCGAAATGGCTTTGACTTCCGCTACGGCATTTTGCGGACAAGCGGGTAGGCCAGACATTTGCATTGGGGGAATATCGGGCATATCATCGCCCATATAAAGTACGGTTCGCGGGTCGATTTCATAAATGTCGAGATATTCTTCAAATTGATCGATCTTGTGACCGGCACCTAGATAAATATCGGTTACGCCAAGACCTCTTAACCGATGTCTTACCCCCTCATTTGTACCACCGCTAATGATACAAACCTTATAGCCCTTTTGAAGTGCTGTTTTCAGTGCGTATCCATCTTTAACGCTCATACTGCGAAGCATTTCTCCTTCACTGGTAATCAATATCGAAGAATTGGTCAGTACTCCGTCAACATCAAAAACAAAAGTGGTTATGTTTTTTAACTCTTCCTTATAACTCTTTTCCATGGCTATCTTTGATCGAATCGCTCAACAAGCGATAAATTGTTTTATCTTTTTTTGTATTTAATAGTTCAATGTGTCTGTAGATTGTTCCCGTGTCGTTACGTTTGGCAGGTCCGGTCTGTGCTTCTTTAGGATGCAAAGACTCGATTTTGCGTGCCGTTTCCCTTATTAAAGGCTGAAGCATGGTAAAAGGTAGTTGCTGCTCTTTACAAATGGCTGCTCCCATGGTATACATATGATTGGTGAAATTGTTTACGAAAACGGCTGCCAGATGCAAATATTTCCGCTGTTCCGAGGAAACTTCGAAGACTTGATTTGAAAGGATTTGCGCCAATTTCTTCAATAGTTCCAAATCTTCATTTCGGACAGCTTCAATACATAAAGGTATATCTTCAAAGGCTACATTTTCGGTTTTACTGAATGTTTGTAAGGGGTAAAGAACACCCCCGCGTATTTGTTTCGGTAATACATCCATGGGTACACTCCCGGAGGTATGTACGACAAGTTTTTTCGTATGTATAAAATGTTTTGACACCGAAGTTATGGCATCATCACTGACCGCAATAATGTAGATGTCAGGTAATTGGTGTCCGGTTGTTTCGAGAGATTTTTCCAATTGCCCGCTACGGCTATTTAAAACCTGAATTACTTCAATTTCATCGGTTTTTGAAATAACCCGCTTTAAATGTTCGGAGACATTTCCTGTACCTACAAGGGTAACTTTAATCATGGCGCAAAAATAAGCATATATTTCTGTTTGAGCTTTAGCGGGAATAATAGTGGCACGCTTTTTTTACTACATTTGAAAAGACGTGGCCGTATGTGGGAACAATTGACTGTATGGAACGGTAATTATCAAAAAGTTATGGAAAATAATAAGGATTTAAATTCTCGAAGGGAATTCGTCAAAAAAACAGCCGTGGTTTGTTCTGGCTTTCCATTTCTTACTAGAATGACTTCATCATCTTCGAAACCCATAAACCAAACCCCCATGAAAAAACCAATGCAGCACTCCAATGGAAGTATGATAGGGAGTTATGGGCAATGGGCCGCCGATTTGGCGCCTGACCCTCCAAAGCTTTCATTTCGAAACAGCAAATGGCAATCTGTTGCAGATTGGAAGCCCCAAGCGATGGAAAAGGCCTATGAGCTTTTGGCTCCCCCAAAAATAGGAGAGGTGAAGGTGACCGTTCATCGTAAATATGTCTTTGATGGATTGGATGTGGAAGAAATTTCATGGCAACTACCTTATGGTGAACCTACAAAGGCGGTTGTACTCAAACCTGCAGGGGAGACCAAAAGGCTGCCAGCCGTACTGGGGTTGCATGATCATGGTGGGGTCAAATATTTTGGATGGGAAAAAATTTGCCGCATTTCCGATAATACACGTTCAATGCTGACGGAGCATCAGTCGCAGTATTATGAAGGACGGGCATGGGCGAACGAAATTGCAAAAAAGGGTTATGTGGTAATGGTACATGATGTTTTTGCTTTTGCAAGCAGACGGGTGCGATTGGAAAATGTCGATGGTATTTTATGGGGCCATTGTTCTCGTGAAGTATGGGAAGACAAAGATTCCGCTGTCGATGAAAATATTAAGGATTACAATGCTTGGGCCAGTGACCACGAAACAATTATGGCCAAATCGCTGCTTTCAGCAGGTACTACATGGCCTGGGGTAGTTCTTGCCGAAGATCAGGTCGCCTTGACCGTGTTGTGCGAGAGAGAAGATGTTGATGCCAATCGGGTAGGTTGTTGTGGACTTTCGGGCGGAGGGCTCCGTAGTGCATATCTCGGCGGACTGGATAAGCGTATAAAATGTGCTGTTTGTGTTGGCTTTATGAGTACTTGGCGTGATTTTGTGATGAACAAATCTTTTACACATACCTTTATGACTTATGCTTCTTTATTGCCCAACTATTTAGATTTTCCTGAGATTTTAGGGTTGCGCACACCGTTGCCTGCGTTGGTACAAAGTAGTAAAGAAGACGACCTATTTACCCTATTGGAAATGGAGCGGGCTGATAAAATATTACGAGAAATTTATGCCAAAGCGGGGGAGAAAGACAAGTATAAAACTAATTTTTATGAAGGAGGGCACAAGTTTGACATAGCCATGCAAACTGATGCCTTCAATTGGTTTGACAAGTGGTTGGCTTAAAATGCCAACTACACTATAACCTTTCTGTTGATGATGCTCAACTTTTTGTCGTTTTCAAGTTTCTTAATCGTACGGATGACGGTCTCTACTCGAAGCCCTGTAAGTTCAGAAATTTCTAAACGTGTCAATTTTACCTCATATTTATCACTTCCACCTGCCTCTTTTTTTAAGTAATGAAGCAAGGTCAGTATACGCTGTTCTGTCGAGTACATCGAAACTTCCTTTAATCTCATTGATTTGTAATGCAGGCGATCGCATAATATTTGGGTGAGTTTTAAGTGAACTAGAGGTTCTGCCCGAAGCAGTTGAAACAGCTGGTCTTTTGACAACCTTAAGAGTGTTGTTGGTTTATCGGCCTTGGCGCCGGCCGGATATGGAAAGTTACCGAACAATGGCGGCTCGCCAAAACTTTTTCCCTTTTTAAAAATTCCTTGTGTAAATTCCTTTCCTTCTTCGGTTCTATTGAACATCTTTACTCTTCCGTTAAGCACCTGATAGAAAAAATCGGCACGTGCTCCTTCCGAAAAAATTAATTCATCTTTTTTGAAGTGAACTTCCACGGCTCCAAAATGTGCTAAAACTTCCTCCGAAATCATAGGTTTAAATACGAATTTTAAGAACTTGATTATGTTTCTTTTTTCAAATGTTGCTTTTCAGGGGTGTTTAAAATACAAAACTAAGTTTGCAATATTATTGGAAGCTTTAGAAAATGGTTTGACGATTTATATTGATGAATTAATTCCAGACCATAAAAATGGGGAAAGTTTAACTTTTTAGTCTCCGTAAAAATTCATAAAATCTACTTATTTTTGCTGCCGCAAATACAAAGCATTCTTAAAAAATGGTAGATAAAATCAAGAATATTCTCTTTTCCACCCGATTAACTGCTATTTTATTTATTGTTTTTGCAACAGCCATGGCTTTTGGTACCTTCATAGAAAGTTGGTATAGTACCGCTACTGCACGCATATGGATTTATAATACATGGTGGTTTGAAGGTATTATGCTCTTTTTTGTGATCAACTTTATGGGCAATATAGCCCGATACCGTCTACTACGATGGGAAAAATGGCCGGTTTTACTACTTCACCTTTCTTGGATATTGATAATTGTGGGCGCTTTTGTAACACGATATATCAGTTTTGAAGGACGAATGCCTATACGGGAGGGGGAAACCGAAAATGTTTTCTATTCCGATAAAACCTATCTGACGGCTTTTGTAGATGGCGAAATAAACGGTGAGCCCAAACGGAAAGTATTGGAAGATGATTTAATCGTTACTTCTGAAGGCTTGAAATCGAATTTACCTTGGAAGTCTGATTATAATGGACAATCGTTCACCATTTCTTATGTTGGTTTTATTGAAGGTGTTAAAGAAGGTTTGGTTCCCGATGAAAACGGAAAGGAATATTTAAAAATCGTGGAGGCCGGTGATGGGCAGCGACACGAACACTTTTTAGAAAACGGCCAAGTAGCCAACATACATAATGTATTGTTTGCCTTGAACAATAATACGGAAGGGGCTATCAATATTTTTGCATCCGACACGACCTATCAAATAAAGTCACCGTTCGAGGGTAATTTTATGCGTATGGCCGATCAGCTACAAGGAAGCGTGGCCAAAGATAGTTTACAAACTTTGCAACTTCGATCACTATACTCCATGGCGGGAATGCAATTTGTTTTGCCAGAACCTTTGGTAAAGGGATCATACGGGGTAGTGGAGGTTCCTAAGAACGAAGTCAATGAAGGTACACCCAATGCTTTGGTCGTGGAGATTGAATCAAATGGCGAGAAAATGGAAAAGAAATTATTGGGTGGTGTTGGCTCTTCGACTTTTTCGGAAAAAATGAATGTGGGCGGACTTGATTTTTCACTCAGTTACGGTTCTAAAGTGTATACATTGCCCTTTGCCATTAAATTGAACGATTTTATTGCCGAGAAGTATCCCGGTACGGAACAGGGGTATAAATCTTTTATGAGCAAGATAACTTTGGAAGATGAGCGTTCTTTCGATTATGATATTTATATGAACCACATTTTAGACCACAAAGGGTACAGGTTCTTTCAATCCAGTTTCCATCCAGATGAAAAAGGAACGATTTTATCAGTGAACCATGACCAATGGGGCACCTGGATAACCTATTTGGGATATTTTCTTTTGTATGCCGGCTTGATGGGAATCATGTTTTTTGGGAAGACTCGTTTTAAAGATTTGGGTACTTCGTTGGAGAAACTTAAATCTAAAAAAGCAAAATTGGCCACGGTGTTCTTTTTGGGAATGATGCTGAATGTGGTAGGGCAAGAGCATACTGCCGATGATGGTCATGACCACAGCAGTAAGATGCCCACGCAAGAACAGATCGATTCACTTCTGCAGGCCACTATTGTATCAAAAGAGCACGCCGATAAATTTGGTAAATTGATAGTTCAAGATGAGGGAGGGCGAATGAAACCCATCAACACCTTTTCTTCTGAATTGCTTCGAAAGTTAAGCTTGAAAGACAAATTTCATGGTATGGATGGTGACCAGGTCTTTCTCTCCATGATGATGAGTCCCGCTGTGTGGTATAATACCGAGTTTATCGCTTTAGATAAGAGTAGGGGGCAAAATGATAGTATTCGAAAGCTTATTGGGGTTCCTCCAGGAACAGAATATGTTAAAGCTACCGACTTTTTTGATAAAGAAGGGAGCTATAAGTTAGACCCCGTTTTAAGGGAAGCCACAGCTACAAACAATCCCGATCAGTTTGAGAAAGATATCAAGGCCATAAATATTCGATTAAATCTATTAGATCAGGCCTTGAGCGGAAAAATCATCAAGATATTTCCTCTGCTGAATGATGAAAATAACAAATGGATTTCTGCCCTTGATTATCGGGGAGGGCAATACCAGGTTTCCGATTCGCTCTATGGGAATTTTATAAAGAACGCACTTCCTTATTATTTGATGACCTTACAAAAGGCACAGCAAACCGGAGATTATACCGATGCTGACAAACTGTTGGAAGCTTTTGTTCAGAACCAAAAAAATCATGGTAGTGAAATACTCCCTTCCGAGCGCAAAATAGAAACGGAAGTAATGTACAATAAACTTGATATTTTCAATCGGTTGTACAGGTCGTATGCTGTGGTAGGCATTTTGATGTTTTTTGTTTTAATCTTTCAAATTTTTAGGAATCGAGAAATTTGGCGCGTAATCACCTATTTTTTTAAAGGAACCATTGTGCTTTTCTTCCTATGGCATACTGCTGGGTTGATATTGCGTTGGTATATTTCTGGCCATGCACCTTGGAGTGATGCCTATGAAAGTATATTGTATGTTTCTTGGGCTACCATGGGTATGGGGCTTTTATTTATTCGAAAGAGTGACATTACCTTGTCTGCTTCGGCGTTCGTTACGGCTTTGTTGCTCTGGGTCGCCCATCAAAGTTGGGTCGATCCGGCAATTTCAAATTTAGTACCTGTACTAGACAGTTATTGGTTGATGATTCATGTGGCGGTAATCGTTGGCAGTTATGGCCCATTGACGGTAGGCATGATCTTGGGCGTTGTTTCTTTGCTGCTTATTATTTTGACCACTAAGAAAAACAAGGCCCGTATGGATATCAACATAAAAGAACTGACCATCATCAATGAATTGGCCTTGACGGTAGGTTTGGTCATGTTGACCATTGGTAATTTTTTGGGAGGTCAGTGGGCCAACGAAAGTTGGGGGCGCTATTGGGGTTGGGACCCTAAAGAAACGTGGGCCCTGATATCGATAATGGTCTATGCTTTTGTAATTCATGCACGAATCGTACCCGGCCTAAGGGGTAGGTGGACATTCAACTTTTTTAGTGTTGTTGCTTTTGGGAGTATAATGATGACTTATTTCGGTGTGAATTTCTATTTGGCCGGTCTTCACAGTTACGCTAGCGGTGCACAGGTTATTACGCCTACTTTTGTCTGGTATATTGTTTTGGGAGTCGCAATATTAGGTGGTGTTAGTTATTGGCGATACAAAGTGAATTATGCCAAAAAGTAAATTAGTACTGCCACAATATCACTTGAATTCAATGTTTTGATTGCTGCTAAATAGTAATATAAGCATTGTGTGATATGACTTGCCCATATTTTTTCTAAGCACCCCGAAAGCCTTCGTAAGTTGCGCTTCCACGGTTTTGATTGATACATCGAGATGTTCCGATATTTCAAGATTGGTCAATCCTTCCTTTCTGCTTAAAAGAAACACTTCTTTACATTTTGGTGGAAGGTTCTGTATTTCCTTTGTAATTCTTGCAACTACTTTTTCAACAGGGCTATCTTCTTGCAATGTGACGGCTCGTTCTAGACCTTCAAAATATTTTTGCTCCAATACCATGGTCGAACGGTTTTTCTTGTACTGGTTGATAAATTCGTTGTAAACAGACTTGAACAGATAATTTTGCAATGAAGATTTAATATGCAGCTTTTTTCGCTGTTCCCAAGTTCTTAAAAATACATTTTGCAAAATATCTTCTGCTTGGGCATGGTTATTCGTCAATGTCATCGCATAACCAAAAAGTCGTCGATTGTAGCGGTCTACCAAATAAATAAAAGCTTCTTCTTCCCCATTTTTCAGACGTTCGATCAGTATTTTGTGATTATCCGTATTCATAAAAGTATTATAGTTATGTCGTAATATATGCTATTAATAATTGCAAATATGAAAAAAAAATCACTAAAAACTTAGGGTATTGCAAATGGGCTTTGTCTTTCTTATGTATACATATTAGATTATTTAGGTTCACTATATGAAAAATAGAATTCTTAAGTACTTGACTAATGAGGCAACTTCAGAAGACTTGGATTTGTTATCCGATTGGATTCTTGAGGAGGGGAATCAACAGATTTTTGACGATTACATAAAAATTCATTTTGAAACAACAATGGCAATGAACCAACCTGATACAAATAAAATCAAGAACAAATTGTTGCAGGAAATAAAGCGCAATAAAAATCGGAAGGCACGATTCGTAGTGCTTAATGCCATGAAATATGCCGCGATAGCTTTGGTTTTTTTGGCTTTGGGTTATTTCTATCAAAACAATGCTATTGTTGCAGAAAAGGAAAATGTACTGAAACCTGCTGAGGAGCCCATCACCATAACGCTAGATAATGGAACTGTTGAAACCTTAAATCCCAATGAAAATAAGAAAGTAAAAGACAATAAAGGTAATATAATTGGAAGCCAAGATAAATCAAAATTAACCTACCAAGGGGCACCATCGTCAGATAAATTAGTCTACAATACACTAAACGTACCCTATGGGAAGCGTTTCGATGTTATTTTATCAGATGGCACCCACGTTTTTTTAAACTCCGGTACTTCTTTGCGCTACCCAGTTTCATTTTTAGAGGGCAAAGAGCGTGCAGTTTTTTTGACAGGTGAAGCTTATTTTGATGTAGCCAAAGATGAAAAACATCCCTTTATCGTAAATACAAACGATGTGGGTATCAAAGTTTTGGGTACTAAGTTCAATGTATCCCATTACCCGGAAGATCAGAATATTAATACCGTTTTAATCGAAGGTTCGGTAGCGCTTCATAAGAGAATAACAGCGAAAGAAAATGCCCCCCCCCTTATATTAAAACCAGGCTTTAAGGCGGAATGGCACCAGCACAATAATGATATTTCCATTGAAAATGTAGATACTCGGGTGTACACCGCGTGGGTGCAGGGAAAATTGATCTTTAGAAACACCCCTTTCCGTCAGATTAGGCAAGCTTTGGAACGGCATTATAATGTCAGTATTAAAAATGAAAACTTAGACTTGGACGAACAGCTGTTCGATGCCACCTTTGACATCGAGACCATCGAAGAAATTCTGGAGTCCTTCAGCAAAAGTTATGCAATCGCCTATAAAATAGTAGACAATGAAGTCATTATCGAGTGAATTTAAGTAATCTAAAAAAGGATGTTTATGAGTAGAAACCAGTAATGAACCAGAATCAGGTCATTTTAAAAAGTAAAATCGGAAAATGCGGACACATTCCCCGATTTAGTAAAAAATGATTTAAACGAATTTAAACCAATTAACACTACAAAATTATGAAAAAACTCTTTAACCCGAAGGGTGTAGGTATATACCCTTTAAAATTAAGTTTAAAGATGAAACTAACACTGTTGCTGACCGTAGTCTCTTTGTTTCAAATACAGGCTAATACCTACTCTCAGACCAAGAAAATTTCCTTGGATATGCCCGACGCAACCGTACAAGAAGTAATCTATGAGATAGAAAATTTGACCGACTATAAATTTCTATTGAACCGAAGAGATGTAGATGTAAAACGTAAAGTTACAATTAAAGTCAGCAAAGCTTTGATTCTTTCGATTTTACAAGAATTATTTTTAGGTACTGATATCGGATATGAGGTACTGAAAAAACAAATCATTTTAAAAAAATCTAATAAAAAAGTTGGAACGACCCAGCCAAGCGTTCAGAGAACAGAAATAGGTGATGTTAATTTACAGACACAAGTTTCAGGAACCGTTACCGATGCTGATGGTACACCACTACCAGGAGCCAATATTATAGAAAAAGGTACGACTAATGGGGTCACTGCCGATTTTGATGGTAATTTTTCTATTGAAGTTGCCGAAACAAACAGTGTTTTAGTGGTTTCCTATATTGGATTTGCCACGAGGGAGGTTTCCCTTAACGGACAGACAACTATTACAATTAATTTAGAAGAAAGTGCTTCCGGATTGGATGAAGTGGTAGTGGTCGGGTATGGAACACAAGCTAAAAAAGATATTACAGGAGCTGTTGCCACAGTTAAAGGAGAGGAGCTCACTAAAACCAAAACTCCGGACCTAACAAACTCTGTTGCTGGTCGTCTGCCGGGTATCATAGCGCAACAAGTTAGTGGTGAACCTGGAAATGACGAATCATCTATCAGTATTCGTGGATTTGGTACTCCTTTGATTATTGTTGATGGAATTCAACGTGATTTTAATGACATTGCAGCTGAAGAAGTAGAGTCAATGACCGTATTAAAAGATGCCTCGGCAGCGATTTACGGCGCCAGGGCCGGTAATGGTGTTATTCTAATCACTACCAAAAGAGGTACAATTGGTAAACCGCAAATCAGTATTAACTCAACTACTACGCTTCAAGGTTTTACGAATTATCCGTCGTATGCGAATAGTGGCCAATATGCGGAAATAATGAATGAATTCCGAACAAACGACGGATTAGATCCTATCTATACAAGTGAAGATATTGCAAAATATTACAGTGGTGAAGATCCTCTAAATTATCCGAACACAGACTGGTGGGATTTGACAATGAACAATAGGGCTCCACAAACACAACATGAGATATCATTGAGAGGAGGGTCTGAAAAAATTAAATATTTTACCATGTTTAGCTACCTAGATCAGCAAGGATTGTATAAATCTGGAGACAATAAATTTAAACGATACAATGTAAGAGCCAACCTTGACGCAGAAGTTACCAAAAGCCTTTCTGTGTCCTTGGATATGTCGCTAATTGCGGAAGATATAAAAAGTCCGCTACGTACAGTCTATAATATTTGGCAAGATATACAATCAGCGTTGCCAACTTATTTAGGTGAACTTCCTGACCCTTCTAGAATTGCTTATCCCGGGCAAGTACCTATCTCACCAGTTGCTGGAACGACTATCGATATCGGAGGCTATCAAGCAGACAGTAACAGGCATATTAATATTAAAGGTGGTTTTAATTATGATGTTCCAGGAGCTGAAGGTTTGTCCGTAAATGGCTTTGGTAGCTATTTTGAATTTGGAAATGATTTTAAAAATTGGGAGCAGAATTATTTTCTAGAGGAATATGATGCTGTCAGTGACAGCTACTTGGATAGAGGGTCAAGTTTTAAAACCAAGATAGATCAAGGCTATCAGGTTGAATCATCTTTCACTACAAACCTCGCTCTAAAATTTTTAAGAAGCTATGGGGAGAAGCATAGTATCGATGCCCTCCTTCTTTATGAAAGAATTAAAAATAATGGGCATTATACTAGGGCCCGTGGCACAAATTACCTAACTGATGCCATCGATTATTTATTTGCTGCCGGTGGCGAAGGTCAACAAGTAGATGGTAGGGCGTCGGAAGATGGAAGAGAAAGTTATGTGGGTCGACTTAATTACGGCTTTGATGATAAGTACCTTTTTCAAGCTACTGTAAGGTATGATGGTTCACCAAGGTTTAATAAAAACAACAGATGGGGCCTTTTTCCTAGTTTTTCTGCAGGTTGGCGAATTTCGCAGGAAAATTTTATTAAAGATAAGGTAGAATGGATAGACAACTTGAAGTTAAGAGCGAGTTATAGTAATCTTGGATATGACGCAACTGGTAATTTTCAATTTTTAAGCGGGTATGAAATACCCACCGGGGGTTTAAGACCGTATATTGACTCTGGTTATGTTTTAGACGGAGCGCCCTATAACACCATATACTCAACTGGATTGGCCAACCCCAATATTACTTGGGAAGACATGACGATTTATAATATTGGTCTAGATTTTAATATCAACAATGGATTGTTATATGGAGAGTTGGATGCCTTCTATCGCCAAAGAAGGAATATACTGGCGACCAGGGCACAATCACTGCCGAATACCTTTGGTGCCAATCTACCTGCTGAGAATTTGAATAGCCAAAATAATCGTGGATTTGAGGTTTTATTAGGTCACCGAAATCGCAAGAACGACTTTAAATATGATGTTAGCGCCAACATTGCTTGGACAAGGGCCAAGTGGGATCATTTTGACGAACCTATATACGAAGATGAAGATGACATTAGAATAAGAACAAGATCTGGTAATTGGGCAGATAGAGTTTTTGGTTATAAAAGTGATGGGCTATTTACCTCTCAAAGTGAAATTGATAATTTAGGATACGATCAAGATCAAAACGGAAATGAAACTCTTGCGCCTGGAGACATAAAATATGTTGACATAAATAATGATGGAACCATAGACTGGCGAGATCAAGTGGAAATTTCAACTTCAAACGTACCCCAATTAACTTTTGGCGCAAACTTGTCTCTTGACTATAAGGGTTTTGACTTGTCTCTATTATTACAAGGAGCAGGAAAGTATGATGTTTTAGTATCGCGAGGTGTTTTGCCCAGTTCTTCTGTAAATACATTTGCCCTTGTTTACGAAAATAGGTGGAACCCAGCAAATAATGATAAGAATGCGTTGTTACCAAGAGTATCTGCAACGGGTAATGTAAACAACACCAAACTCTCCGATTTCTGGTACATTGATGGAACGTACTTACGTGTAAAGAATATAAATCTTGGGTATACCGTTCCAATAAATGGAAAAGTTGGTATAGACTCCATACGGCTCTTTCTGGCAGGAACAAATCTTTTGACATTCAGTGAGTTGAACAAATGGGATATGGACCCAGAGGCGCAAAACAATGTTACTGCTCGATATTATCCCCAACCAAAGACTTTTTCACTAGGCTTATCAATAAAATTATAAAAACATGAAAAAATTAGTATATACCATAGTATTCGCATCATTTGTATTTTCTTCATGTGATAGCGTATTGGAACGAGAACCACTTGATATCATAAGTGATACCACAGTCTGGGATGACCCGGTCTTGGTAGATGCCTATATTTTAGACGTATACAGTCATATGTATTTTATGTATAATGATTATGACACTAATCAAAACCAGAGGAATGACATATATACAATAAACGCCGTAGCTGATCAATCAACTAATGGCAGACCCAACCAAGACGTTGTGGTTAAATGGCAAGCTGGTCTTTTAGATGAAAATGGAGGGTTGGAGCAGTGGCACTATAGTAATATCCGAAAAATGAATGATTTTTTTGATAAAATGGAAAGCTCTACAATTTCTGAAGAAGAGAAAAAATTATTCGCCGGTCGTATGAAATTTGCAAGGGCTCTTACCTATTTTACCATGGTAAAATGGTATGGCGGAATACCTATAATAACCGAATCACAGGCCATTGACACCCCAATTGAAGAGTTGCAAGTTCCTCGAAACAAAGAACAAGAAGTGTATGATTTTGTTATTTCTGAATGTGACGAAATAATAAATAATGAAATGCTCCCCAATGAGTTTTCTGGAGCTCGTTTGGGTGATCCTACAGCCTATGTGGCTCAAGCTCTTAAAAGTAGGGCTGCATTATATGCAGCGAGCATTGCTCGTTGGGGCACCGTACAAATCGATGGGTTAGTTGGTATTCCTCAGGATCAGGAAAACAGGTATTGGCAAATTAGCTATGATGCTTCAAGGGCGATTATAGATGGCCCTTTTTCACTTTATCAAAAATCTGATAACCTCGTGGACAATTACCAACAGGCTTTTGTAGATGAAGACAACAGTGAGGTAATATGGGCAAAATACTATGATGGCGTAACGGTAAATAACGATTGGAGCGTTGATCATTCGGTACTTGGAGCGGCTCCAAGTTGGATGACTGAAAATATTTGTCCCTATCTTGAACTTGTCGAGAATTTTGAGAACAAGGATGGTGAAATTATCCCATGGGATAGAGAAGCTGTTGCTAGTAAGATATGGACATTTGACGAGTTATATGGTAATCTAGAACCTCGCTTTCACGCAAATATTTGGACTCATGGAAGTAATTGGGAAGGTTTTGATCCTGTACTTTACTATAATGGAATAAAAACAGCAGATGGCGAAATTATTCGTGATGGTATTTACGAAGGCCTACCTGCTTTAGGGGCAAATTATAGAACATCAGGCAGGGATTTTTCAGGCTTTTCTATTAAAAAGGGTGTTGATCCTACAGGCGATCTCAACAATAGAAGAGGAAAAAACATGAAAATTCAATTTCGATTGGGCGAAATACTCTTAAATTATGCCGAAGCGGCTTTCTATTTAAATAAAAAAGATGAAGCTTTAGATGCCGTAAACAAAATAAGAGAGCGTGTTGCATTGCCCTTACATACCGTAATTGATGTCGAAAAAATAAGACACGAGAGAAGAATAGAACTAGCTTTTGAAGCTTTAAGACATTGGGATTTAAAACGATGGAGAATAGCAGAAGAAGCTATATCAAATACATGGACAGGAGTAAATTATATTTATGATTTTCCTACAGGGAATTTCTGGGTGGAATACAAGGAAAATTTTAGAACATCCAATTTTGATGAAAAACACTATTACTTCCCCATTACTCCAGCAAGAATAGCTAACAACCCGGCTTTAGCACCAGAGAACCCCGGCTATTAATACTGTCACAAAGTCCTAGGTAAAGTTCCAATTCTCAGGCATTATCTAGGACTTATCAATAATTCAAAACTTCTTAAACCAAATTATACAAATGCGTATTTTATTCACGTTGGTATTATTTCTTTTTATATTATTTGAAGGCTTTACGCAAAAGGATACCCGACCACGATTGTTGGTGCTTACAGATATTGGTGGTGATCCAGATGATGAACAATCCATTAGGCATCTTTTGGTATATGCCAATGAATTCAGAATTGAAGGGCTCATTGCCACTTCTGATAATATACCGAGAAAAGGCTATAAGCATCAAATACGAACAGATTTACTAGTTAAGGCTATTAAAGACTATGGTAAGGTAAGAGATAATTTAATCCTTCATGCTCCGAATTACCCAACAGCAGAATCACTTTTGAAGGTTGTTCATGGAGGCCAAGTTAATCGGGGAGTTGAAAACCTAGAAATTGGTAAAGAAACTGCTGGATCAAAACACATTATTGGCGCTGTCGATTCATCAGATGAACTTCTCTATATTACCATTTGGGGTGGAGCACATGATTTAGCTCAGGCATTACTGGACATAAGAAGTACCCGCTCACTCAAAAAAGTGAAAGCCTTTGTAAAAAAATTGCGTGTTTTCGCAATCTCAGATCAAGATGCGTGGAATAGTTCTAAAATGGGTACTGGAAAATGGATTCGTCAAAATTTTCCAGAAATTAATTACATAGAACCAGGGCCACTAACGATGAATTCAATGGATGCTTCGTTTCGCGGAATGTACCAAAATGATTCGAGGGGTAGTACTGAAACATTACCATTAGTGGCTGCTGGTATTGAAAATTTGAATAACGATAAATGGATTAAGGAAAATATTAATAATTGGGGCCCTTTAGGAGCTGGTTACCCAAACGATGTTCATCAAAATCCGCCAAGCGAAAGAAATATAATAGGTATCAAAGAAGGTGATACACCCTCATGGTTCTTTGTCTACCAAAATGGATTAAACAATCCCGAATTTCCAGAATGGGGTGGTTGGGGAGGGCGATATGTTGCTGCCGGAGAATCGTATTATACTGACGCGCAAGACAATCATTGGTCTGGTAAAATGAATAAAGGTCTTCGACAAAAATGGACAATTGCTAGGTGGCGCGAAGCCTATCAAAATGATTTTGCGGCACGCATGAGATGGAATCTTTTACCCTATGAAAAAACCAACCACAATCCAGTAGCAATTGTTAATAATGATAGTAGCCGGCATATCATTCATTTAATGGTAAAGGCAGGGGAAACCATTAGTTTGGATGCAGGGAAATCATATGATCCAGATGGTGACAAAATTAGTTTCAATTGGTGGGAATACAATGAAGTATCGGCTTCACGTGTCGGCCTCATTAATTCTAACGAAGCTGTTGTCGGTGTTAAAATACCTGAACAATGTCCTGAAGGCGATATTCATTTGATATTAGAAGTTAAGGATGATGGTAGCCCGGAGCTAATTGCTTATCGCAGGATTATTTTACAGGTAAAATAATACTGAAAGTAAACTAGTATAGGATAATCCATATTCTGCCATTTTGCCTAAAGAATTTGACAATTGCAAAAAGTTTGGAATAGGTTGGTCATAACATGCTTCAGCAGTAAACAAGTTTTTTAATAAAAAATACTAATCGAACAAAATAGTGAACACAATTATTCTATTATGAGACGAATCATACACCTATTATTTTTAACATGTCCTTTGGTCACATTATTGGCACAACAAAAGTTAACTGCCTTAAACGATGACCAAGGGGAAATACAACCTTGGTCAAAAAATGTCAGGTATTGGCAGTATAAGGGTGAACCGGTACTACTAGTGGGTGGCAGTAAGACTGACCATCTATTTTTGGCAGATGGTCTTCTGGAACACCTCGATGATATAAAGGAAGTTGGAGGCAACTTTGTGCGGAATACCATGTGCCAAAGGGAGGGCAAGGAACTCAAACCCTATGCTTTGGTCAATGATTCTTTATTCGATTTGGATCAGTGGAACGAAGACTATTGGACAAAGTTCCAGAACATGCTGAAATGGACCAATGAGCGGGATATCATAGTACAAATCGAGGTGTGGGACCGCTTTGATTATTCCCAAAAATACTGGGAAATAAGTCCTTGGAACCCCCGTCTTAATGTAAACTACGGCTATGAAGACATTGGTTTTGACGAGAAGTATCCTCTTCATCCTTCCAAGGATGTACAACCCTTTTTTCATGCTATTCCAAATATGCCAAGGTATGATAAAAAATTAGACTTGATTTACAAGTATCAAGAGGCATTCGTTACCAAAATGTTGTCGTACAGCCTTCAATATGGCAACGTGCTTTATTGTATGGATAACGAAACAACTACCGATGCACTCTGGGGGCAGTATTGGATAAATTTCATAAAAGCAAAGGCCAAGGAACAGGGCATAAGTGTGGGCACAACGGATATGTTCGACGATGTGCACAAGGGAAAAGAGTCCTTGAGCGCCCCGATCATCTTTAACGATGGGGAACACTATACATTTGCAGATATCTCACAGGTCAACAGTCGTAATTTTGACGATACACATTGGCATGAGCTGCAATGGTTGTTGGATCAGGTAAATAAAACCCACCCACGTCCAAGCAACCATACGAAAATATATGGAGGGGGATTTAGCAACTATGGTTCAGGGGGACAAGAGGACGGTATTGAACGTTTCTGGCGAAATATCCTTGCAGGTTCCGCAGCGGTGCGGTTTCACCGCGGACCTAATGGAAATAATCTGAACGATAGAGCCAAGGCAAGCATAATGGCCGTTCGCCTGCTAGAAAGCCAAATGAAACTTTGGGAGTTGAAACCGCATATGGAACTCCTCGTAGACAGGTCTCCCAATGAGGCATATCTCGCAGCATGGCCCGGAGAAAAATATGCCCTTTATTTTACCAATTCCGGTAGTGTGGGTTTAGACCTTACAAAATCTAATGGCACATTTACCCTTAAATGGATCAGTATTACCGAAGGTACATCGTACAAGGAAGAGAAGATACAAGGGGGAGCAGTAAAAACCATCACCGCGCCCTTTAAGGGCGGATGGGTGGCAGCCTTGACCAGAGATAATTAGCCTAAAGGCTGTACGCTAACCCCTGTCTAAAAATGGGAAATATTGTGCAATTGGAATGAATTAACAATCAATCGGAGAGGTCTAAACGCCTATGCCTTTATATTTAAATTAATAAGAAGAGTAAATATGTTCGTTATAAATAATATAAAATTATTGCTTTTACTTGGACTATTCCCTTATTCTGGATTTAGTCAAATAAGTTTTGTAGAAGTCACTATTCCTAGTGGACTTAGGGCAGCGGATTCCACTGCCAATCAGGAAGGTAGGGATGAAGGTTTTGATGGTCCTTACAGTTGGGGTCACCGCATAATATGGGCCGACATTGATGGTGATGAACTACCTGACCTGTTTGTGGGCCGTTGGCCAAATATTCTGCTGCATAATAATGGTGATGGTACTTTTAATGATATCAGTAAATCTTCCGGATATAGGCAACTCAAGGACAAGGGCCACGGAGCTGTAGTGTTTGACATGGATAATGATGGGGACAGGGATTGGTTTGCCAATGGAAATAAGCATTATACCAACATTGACGTTGATGTGCTGGCAAGCAATGATGGCTCAGGAAATTTCACTAGTGTATTAACAAGTTCAACCGCTTTGTTTGGACCGCCTGGAAGTATATCTCTTGGTACAAGAGGGGTTGGTGCGGCTGATTTTGACGGTGATGGTTATGTTGACCTTGTGGCCGTAAGTTGGTCGGAAATAGATGGGGATAATACGATGGGGCCATCAAACGATCATATTTTTTGGAATGATGGGAATGGCAGGTATTTAACTGCCACTACATTGAGTACCGACGGCAATAATCAGGGTGTGCAAACTATTGATTTTGACGGTGATGGAGATATAGATATTTATACAAACGTCCGTGATTCTCCAAATCAATTGTACCGCAACGACGGAAACAGAATTTTCACAGAGGTAGCTACTATAGCGGGTATAGCTCTCGATAATAAGGAATCGGATGATGGAGCAACTTGGGGGGATATAGATAATGATGGTGATCTTGATTTGGCCTGTGGCGGAGAGGTATATAAGAACAGTGATGGCGTGTTTACCAAAGTAAGTACATTTCCAAATTATGATGGGTATATGATGGTATTTGGAGACCTTGATAATGATGGAGATCTTGATTTGGTCATTCCAGGGAATGAGGCATCTTTTAACCGAAATAAGGGCCCCCTAGAAGTGTATGTGAATGATGGCAATGGCGATTTTACCATAGTTAAAACCACAGGATTGTTACCGCCAAAAGGAGATAGACGTGGTGCGGCCTTTTCAGACTTTGATGGCGACGGGCGGCTAGACTTGGGAATTTCTGACAAGCGGGATTTTAATTCACTATTCAAGAATAACACTGCCAATGTTGGAAACTGGTTGAAAGTAAAGCTTTATCGAGCCAATGGACAAATCGATGCTATTGGCAGTTTTGTTTATGTTTATTCAAAAGGCAACCTTGGGGAACCATCAGAACTTTTAGGTGTTCGTTTTGCCGAAGGAGCAACTGGTTATAGTGCCCAAAATGACCCTGTACTCCATTTCGGTTTAGCTAAGCATAATAAAGTTGATGTGCGAGTAAAATTTCCACAAGGGAATATGACCGATATATTGAATGTTGATGTTAATAGGACAATTACAGTTATTGAAAAAGAACAGTAAGTTTAAAATCAGGGAATAAAAGAAAAATCTTATAAGTGTTCGTATTAATCAGAATATAGATCTTGGTTATTGAAGTTCAAAGTAATCGTAAAATAAAATGATGGTAAACAAACGGCCGGATAAGCTATCGAAATGCTTGTATTAGTTGAGTGTCGCTAAATTTGGTCTAGACTACTTAATCAATGAAGAATATCTATCGAAGTACTATTAAAAAAATTATACTTAATGAAACTACAAATTTTGAAACCCGTTTTCCTTTTTGTTTTCCTCGCAATAATACTAAATCCTTTTTGCGGATTTAACCAAAATCAAAAAGAAACCAAAATCGAAAAAGACGTTGTTTTTGGTGAAACAATGAATTATAAGGGTGAAAAAGAAATGCTTATGCTCGATATTTATTCGCCTTTGGAAATGGTTGCCAAAAAGCGTCCGGCAATAATGTGGATGCACGGTGGCGGTTTTGGTCCCAATTACGATAAATCACAAAGGTATATTGTTGAAATGGCCACGCGATTTGCCAAAAGAGGATATGTCTGCCTTTCCATAAATTACAGGGTCCGGGAAAATCCTAAAGATGATAAGACTGGAACCATAAATGACGCATTGGAAGATGCAATGAAAGGTTTAAACTGGATACGGGAGAATAGTAAAAAACTAGGAATCGACAAATCGAAAATTGTTATAGGAGGAGGTTCGGCTGGTGGTATATTAGGAAATAATTTTTGCTACAGAGATGGCGCTAAAGATAAAAAATGGGATAAATCAGGTATTTTGGCTTTTATTAATCTGTGGGGAAGCCCAGATGAATCATGGGGCAAATATAGTATCGACAAGAACGATCCTCCAATGATTATTGTCCATGGAACAGAAGATGCCTCGGTTCCTTATGGAAATTCTTTGCAAATAATTAAAAGATTAAACGAAGTAAAAGTTAAAAATGAACTTATTGCCATTGAAGGTGCGGGTCATACCCCTGCCAGTCATATGGATGATTTTGAAGTCAAAATAGCGACGTTTTTGTCTGATATAATTTCAGCACTGAATTAAATACTTAGTAAATTTAAATACAAAATGAAGCTTATAGTTAAAGCCCTGTTTTCATTAGGAATGGTGTGTGTTCTAAACCCTATTTGCGCGCAAGAAAACTCAAGTCGATATTGGAACGAAAATTTACTGCTGACTTCTTTTAGAATTCCGCCTCCTCAGCATGGTACACCTATTATATATAAGGATTTAGATAGGGATGGAGACCCTGATTTATTACAAACCTTGACAATCAACAACTTCCCGGTACAATGGATTGACGATGATGATGATATGAAAGAAGGTGACCTTTCAGGTGATTTGGACAGTGACTGCCTGATGATAGATCGTAATAGGGATGGAACGTATGGTGGTCCATTTGACTTAATTGTTGATTGGAATGATGAGAATGGCGATAACATAGCGGATATGCAAGTAGTCGCCGATCAACTTAGTCTTGATGACAACGATTTTTATCCAGGGCACTATATGATTATGTTTGATCTTGACAATGATCAGATTTTCAATTATATCAACTGGAATACTTTCGAGTTGGAAGCATGGGATCATAGTGGAAGTAGTAGATTCCTTGAAGATTATCATGGTAAAAGCCTTTTTTTGAAAAATCATTTATCAACTTTTGCCTTCGAAGATTTACGTTTGAATTGGGAGGTGCCCTTTCTTTTCTTTGATCCTGATAATGACGGACAAACAGAAATGGCAATTAGAGTTGTGGATAATAATATCATTAAAAAAGAACCTAAAGGGCCATCATTGCCTCAGAACCCTGGCAAGGTTAGTAAAGCCGATAGAAATATTAAAGTAGACGGAGTTGCAGATATGGTGGCCCTGACGTATGATTTGGACAATGATAATTCAGCAGGAAATGAATTTGATTTTGACATGAGCATACTATTTAAGGGTAAGGGTTTTGATTATCTGGACCAACGACATAAATTCAATAGTATGATCGGTTTGAAAGGTACCGACAGTTTGTTCTATGATGCTCGCTTCAGGCAACTCGATGAGCTGATTTTTCCAAATCATGATTCGATTAGTGATTTAATTTATAGTCGTGGAGAATGGAATGAATGCTGGTTCGTGTTCGATGAAGATGATGACTGTCATAGATGGGAAAGGGTAGAGTTTTATAATCCATTAAATCTGCATAAGGCTGGTGCCCAAAATGGCGGTCTAGACAATAATCCGCAAGCAGATATATCTGGTGATAGAGGGGAATGGGATTTGGATAATTCGGGTAAGGGGAAATTGTATATAGGTTCTTTTGACAATAAAATTCATTTATACGGGGCTGAATGGGGTGCTTGGCGAATTGACCAGAATGCAAAGCAATATCAAGGTTGGCAAGGTTGGCGTCAAAGCCAAAAAGTTGAGGGAATAAAATTTCCTGTCGTTCGATATGAGGATAGAAATAATAACGGTTTTATCGATTATATACAATATGACTTAAATGGAGACTCCATCTTTGAGCATGAACTTGATTATATCGCATTAGGTATTGATGATACACAAGTTGTCGTTGAAACTAAAAATATCGAATATCGAGCTTATGAAGCTTTATTTAAAAAAGTAGCCGAATCAACATGGGAAAGAGCAAATAATGCTGTGCGAATTGCAAAATTATATGGTGTTGATACAAGTTGGTATGCAAATTTTAAGCAAGTCAATTCGCTAAGAGAGCAATATCATTTTGGTTATTGGCTTAATTTCTATATCTATATGGACATGCGGGACATGGCCATGCGATCCAAAGAAACCAATTTATTGAAAAAAGTAGATTTGGCTTATGCTACCGGTAATTGGTTTTCACTTGAATGAAATCAACACTATTGTTTACCATGGACAATCAACCACTTGAAAATATATGATCAACGCTTATATTTTAATTTTAGCAAACATTAATAAATGCCCAGAAAAAAAATATTTTTTATAACACATGCAAATGTAATTGTCGATCCAAATTTACCGGTTCAGGATTGGGGATTATCGGACAAAGGGATAGAACGTCATATAATATTTAATTCCAACCCAATGATTGATAATATTACTGCAGTTTATTCTAGTTATGAGCAAAAAGCGATAGAAGGCGGGGTGATCTTGTCTAATCACTTGGGCATTGAATTGCAACAAGTTGAGTCTTTGAAAGAAAATGATAGGTCATCGACAGGATTCCTTTATGAAGAAGAATTTCAAACCACTGCAAACATTTTTTTTGCAAAACCTTATGTATCTGTGCGCGGTTGGGAAAGGGCGATTGACGCTCAGAACAGAATAGTCGCGGCCCTAGAAACAATAATATCAATTGAAAAGAGTGAAGGGGATATCGCGATTGTTGCACATGGAGGAGTTGGGGCTTTGCTATTCTGCTATCTAAAAGGTAAAGAAATATCGCGCCAGTATGACCAACCGCCTAACGGAGGAGGTAATTTTTTTACCTTTTACAAAGATAATTTGAAAATAATCCATGATTGGGAAGACATTTCTTTAATACTTCCAAGATAATATAGAATGCTTAAAAGATAATGTAGGCGAATACGATGCAAAACAGCTAAGCAGTTACTTGGTTAAACTAGAAATCTAGCAAAGGAATGTCTTTGTAGAAATGGAAAAGGTAGCGGACAAGGGAATAACCGAATAAAAGGTTTTCATATTTATAAGTTTGAGTTAAGTTAGTTGAGTGGAAAGGAACAGTGGGAAACTATTGTTCCTTTTTTTTGAAACACCCAAAATTAAATGAATCTTTCCACCGGTATGTATAAGTAGTAAAACATATAATCGTCATTTTTCTTGAAAGTTTATTTATTTTTTTCCAGCTTTACCCAAATACCATAGTAATCAACAAATTAATCCAAACAAATGAGTGTACTTAAGAAGACATTGCAAATTAGTTCAGTATTGCTGTTTTTATTATTTCATCAAACCATTTTTTCCCAAAGCGCTAAAAAGAAACCCAATGTTATCGTTATTTTGACCGATGACCAAGGCTCTATCGACCTTAATTGCTATGGGGCCACAGATTTACATACCCCAAATATGGACAGGCTTGCGAAAGAAGGGGTCCGGTTTACCCAATTTTATGCCGGGGCCCCGGTTTGCTCACCTTCACGAGCAGCACTTTTAACTGGAAAAACAAATTTACGGGCAGGTTTAGAGGGCAATGTTCCTATTCCTGAAAATGCTGAAAAGACAGGGAGGTTCGGTTTGCCAACCAACCAAATTACGATGGCCGAGATGCTCAAGGCAAATGGCTATTATACGGCATTGATAGGCAAATGGCACTTGGGGCATCGAAAAGAAAATCTGCCCAATGGCCAAGGGTTCGATTATTTTTTCGGGCATCAACGGGGTTGTATCGATAACTATTCCCATACATTTTATTGGGCCGGACCTAACAAACATGATCTTTATAGAAACTCTGAAGAAGTATATTATTCAGGGCAACATTTTACCGATTTAATGGCAGATGAAGTAAAGCAGGTTATCGACAAGAAAAGAAATGAGCCATTCTTTATTTATTGGGCGTTCAATGCTCCCCATTACCCATATCAAGGAACAACAAAGTGGTTGGATTATTACAAAGACTTGCCCACACCTAGAAAAGAGTATGCAGCTTTTATTTCCAATACCGACGAAAAAATCGGGCATGTACTTGACTATCTAGATGAACAAAACCTTACTGATGACACAATTATCGTTTTTCAATCCGATCACGGGCATTCGTTGGAGGAACGTGCGTTTTGGGGTGGGGGCAACGCCGGACCATATAGAGGGAGCAAATTTAGTCTGTTTGAAGGGGGTATCCGTGTGCCGGCCATTATTCGATATCCCAAGGCGATACCTGCTAATGAAGTACGTGATCAAGTCGCAATGGAAATGGACTGGTTTAGCACCATAGCTGAATTGACGGGTGCCCAAGTGAAAGGAGACATTGACGGAAAAAGTCTGATGCCAGTCATTTTAGATGATAAAAAAGAATCGCAACATAAAGTAGTGCATTGGCAAGTTAATAGTTACGATGATTCGGAAGCACAATGGGCGGTTCGCAAGGGACCATGGAAATTAATAGGAAATGTTAGGGAACCTACAAATACGGGAGAGCGAACCGATGTAGATCAGCTGTTCCTTGTTAACTTGGAAAGTGATATTTCAGAAAAGAACAATTTGGCAAAATCCAACCCTGAAAAATTGAAAGAGCTTTTAAAAGTACATGAGTCTTGGTTGAAGTCTGTTCAGCAGGAAATGGAGATACAGTAGTGTTTACCAGTTGAACTGGTTCGTTTTTTAGTAGGAAATGGGAATAGGGGTACGCGCCTATTCCCATTTTTTTTGGAGTTTATAAAGATCAAATAACTTACTGTTAAATTTAGGATTATGGATTTGTGATAAAAAATCATAAAAATATAGTATTTGTTAATTTTAGAGGGGGATTTCTTCACATTTATATATTATATTCACTTCTTTTTAACAATTAAACAACTATATATTATGAAACAAAGGTTTACATCAAATCTTTTAAAACCTTACAGCAATGTAAGTTTACTTAGTGTAAGGTTCTTAGCAATGTTGATTTATTTGGGAGCGCAACTCGTCGTTGCAAGTCCTGGATCAACTGTAGAAAAGTTTAAGTCGGAGCGGATGGTACAAGCTGTGGTTAATGGTACGGTCACCGACGAAAGTGGTATGGTACTACCCGGTGCCAATATTGTTGAAAAAGGCACCACCAATGGGGTAACTGCCGATTTTGATGGTAATTTCTCCATCGAACTAGCTGAGGCCAATGCTACTTTAATTGTGTCATATATCGGGTATGCTGCCAAAGAAGTATCTGTTAATGGTCAAACCAACCTGCAAATTGCCCTTATGGAAGATTCTGCACAACTCGATGAGGTCATCGTTGTAGGTTATGGAACACAAAAGAAGAGTGACCTTACGGGATCTGTTGTTAGAGTTTCTTTGGAGGACAAGGAAAATTTAGGTAACACCAACATACTACAGGCCCTATCGGGTGCTGCGGCAGGGGTGAATATTCAAAATGCGAGTGTGGCTGGGGGCGAAGCCGATTTTTCTATACGTGGAAGAACTTCTTTGTCTGCTAGCGATAGTCCATTAATTGTTCTCGATGGTATAATTTACAACGGCTCAATAACCGATATCAATACCAATGATGTAGAATCGATTGATATACTTAAAGATGCCAGTGCAGCGGCGGTCTATGGGTCACGATCGGCCAATGGGGTGGTAATTATAAGTACAAAAAAAGGGAAATCTGAAAAACCAGTGATTTCATTCAATATGTACAGTGGCTTTCAGAATATGACGAATAACCCGATGCGGGTCATGAACGGTGAAGAGTATGCTAACCGATTGGTTGATTATTATTATCAACAAGATTTGTACAACTGGTACTATACCAACCCCACGAGTGATGCGGGCAAACCGGTTCGTCCAGATGCTTCGAACCGCGAACTTACGGCGGCAAGGTTAAGAACGGAAGAGGAACGAACGAATTACCTTGCAGGTAATGAAACAGACTGGGTAGACGCCGTTACCCGGTTTGCCGCAATCAGTAATTATAGTTTGAGCGTTTCACAACAAACGGAGCGCAGTAATTATTTTATATCAGGGTCATATACCAATGAGGAGGGTATTCTTTTGAATGATAATTTTAAGAGGTTTACCCTGCGTTCAAATGTAGAAAGTAAGATTACCGATTGGCTGACCTTTGGGTTAAATACCGCTTATTCGTACCGTGATTATTCGGGTGTTGAAGTTAATCTTTGGGATGCGCGACGTGCAAGTCCATGGGCAAACAATAAAATCGGCTCGCCTGATTATGATATTTATCTCACCGGCGAAGCGTATATGCCATTTCCACATAATAATTTATATGTAGACAATAGCGACATCGGCAATAATCTATTTATTGTAGGAAGGGCAAAAGTTACAGTGCCATGGGTCGAGGGACTCACCTATGAACTTAATTATTCCAATACTTTTTCCACACGTAACAAGAATACATTTTTCCCTGTGAAGACACCGGAAGGTTCTGTAAATAACGGCCGGGCCATTAAAAATCCTTTTGAAGAACGTGATTGGATCGTGAACAATATCGTTTCTTATGACCGAACTTTCGGCGACCATAATGTCAATGGTACGTTATTATATAGTAGGGAACACCGGCAGGCCAATAGTTCGAATATGACCAGTGAAGGGTTTGATAACTCCATTCTTGGGTACAATAGCTTAGAGTTGGGTACTATATTTACATTGAACTCTGATGCTTGGGAAGAGGATAGTATGTCGTACATGGCCCGTGCTTTTTACTCGTTTAAAAATCGCTATATGTTGACGGCTACGGTGCGAAAGGATGGTTTTTCTGGCTTTGCGTCCGATAACAAATACGCTACTTTTCCTTCGCTATCGTTGGGTTGGGTGGTCAGTGATGAAGGTTTTATGGATAATGCAGAAAGTGTATTTTTAAAACTGAGGGCTTCCTATGGGAAAAATGGAAATCAAGGAATAGGCCGATATTCCAGTTTTTCTAGAATGCAAACTACACCTTATGTGTATGGGTCGTCAACCGTAATCGGAATAACACCATCAGTTCTTGGCAACGCCAATCTTGGGTGGGAGACAACATCCTCGTTCAATTTGGGCCTCGATTTCGGTTTCTTCAACCGCAAGATCAATGGGTCTATTGACGCCTATAAAGCAGAAACTACAGATGTTCTTGTAAATAGGGCATTGCCACCAGCCAGTGGTTATGGCAATTTGTGGGAAAACATCGGGGCCATTGAGAATAAGGGTATCGAGTTTCAGTTGTCCACTATAAATGTAGAAGGGGATAGCTTCAGGTGGAGTTCCGATTTTGTGTTTTCATTGAACAGAAATAAAATTACCAAACTCTATGGCGGCGATAACGATAGTGACCTTGGAAACGGATGGTTTGTCGGGGAATCTATCAATGCAATCTACGACTATGAAATGGCAGGTGGCGTTTGGACGGAAGAAGAACTGTACAGTGGGAATATTCTAGATAATTGGTATCCGGGTCAATATCGATACGTTGACCAAAATAATGATGGCGTAATAGAACCAAATGCCGACCGAACCATTATAGGTAATGAAGACCCTAATTATCGGTTCAGTATCAACAACACCTTAGCGTATAAAAATCTTTCACTTTCCTTTTTATTGAACTCGATACAAGGTGGTAATGATTATTATCTTAGAAACAATTATCAGGTTGTAAATGTTAGTGCGAACGCAGACGATGTATATCGCATAAATGCATCTGCTGTGCGACCATATTGGACACCCGATAATGGCGTTACCAATGCTACAGGGGTTTATAATACCCCGGTGCAACATTCAGGCATTTATGAAAGTAGAAGCTTTGTTCGTTTACAGGATATAACGTTGGCCTATCGATTCGAATCGAATCTTATCGACAAACTTGGCATAGACAATTTCCAAGTCCAACTATCGGGTAAGAATCTTTATACTTGGACAAATTGGTCAGGATGGGATCCTGAAACAGCTGCGTACGACCCCGGAGACGACTCTGACAATAACGATGGTCTGCCCTTAATGCGCAATGTAACCATTGGTTTGAATCTTACTTTTTAGACCTATGAATCTTGTTTAAGTAAAAAAATAGAAATTATGAGTAACATGAATATATTCAAAATGAAGTTTGTACTACTGGGAGTAGTAGTGCTGATAGCGATAATAAGCTCGTGCAATAGCGATATTCTTGATGAGCGACCCCTTGATTTTCTTGCTCCTGAAAATTCATTCGAAACGGTCGATGGCATCCGGCAAGGAATAACCGGTTTGCACGCCACAGCCCGAACAACGTGGTATGGTTCGGCCAATCAAGATGCATTTGTAATTATGATGGGGAATGTTGGTACCGATGTGGCTTTTCATGGAGAGAATCCCGGAGGGAACAATAGATTGGTCAATTATGAAGCTGAGATGACTTCGACCAATGGCCAATTTACCTATTATTGGGAATCAAGCTACAAGATTATTCAACAAGCCAATATTTTGATAGATGCGATAAACAAATCCGATGATGACATTTGGTCGGACGCAAGTGAAAAAAATAGATTTTTGGCCGAGGCACTTTTCTTCAGGGCTTGGACTTACCGTTTTCTCGTTCCACTTTACGGTGAGGTTCCCTTGGTAACTGAAGCTATTAGCTCTGTGAAAACCGATTTTTCCAGAGATCCCATTGCAGATATTTATGCGCAGGTAGAAGAAGATTTGATTTTTGGCGCGGAAAATTTACCGGGTCGTGGCGAAGAGGAGAACCCGGGTAGAATTACAAAAGGTGCCGCATTACATGTTTTAAGTGAGGTGTATTTGGCCCAGTCCAAGTTCCAATTGGCCGTAGATGCCGCTTCCGAAGTTATTGACGGTCCTTATGCTTTGATGACCGAACGTTTCGGATCTACGATCGAAGCCTTTGGTAGTGGTGATGTTTTTCTAGATTTATTCGCCTACGGGAACCATTCGTTGGAGGCCAATACAGAGGCACTGTGGGTTATTCAAATCGAACCGCTCATTGCCGGGGGATCCAGTTTCCCTGGGGAAAGAGCGTGGGGTCCGGCTTATTTTAGAATGGGTAATACCCCCGACGGATTTCAGGCCTTTAGGGGAGAATTGGTTAATGGTAGTTATACCGGTTACCAAGATACCTTGAGTAGACCTGTTGCTTGGGTCCGACCAACAAATTATACGGCCTATGATATTTGGAAAAGCGACTGGGACAATGATATCAGAAATGCGAAACACAATATCAAAAGGAAATTCTATTTCGACAACCCTGAATCCGCCTTTGACAAACAAGAGATAGATTTCAGTCTGTACCCCGAAGGAACAAGAGACGGTATCAGGGATACTTGTCAGTATATTTACCCTTACTTTATGAAGCATGCCGATCCGCTGAACCATTTCACAGATCCCGGCCGCTCCGGTGGAGGGTTCAACCATAAAGATGTCTACGCCCTTCGCTTGGGGGAAACATATTTGATTCGAGCGGAAGCCTACGTCGGTCTTGGGAACACCACCCTTGCCGCAGCTGATATCAATGCTATTCGAAATAGGGCCAATGCTACTCCTGTCGATGCCGCCGATGTAGATTTGGACTATATACTGGATGAACGGGCACGCGAACTGTATGGTGAAGAATTCAGGCACATCACCTTAAGAAGAATGGGCAAATTATTGGAACGGGTACGGTTGTACAACAACAACCCCATTTATCCTGCTTGTAACATTCAAGATCATAATGTGTTGTTCCCTATTCCCCAAAATCAGATTGACTTGAACATTGATGCACCATTTGAACAGAATCCGGGGTACTAGTTCAAACTATAATAATTAAATCTAAAATTCCTCGGGGCTCTGCCCCGGGGTTTCCCATTTACCTCCCCCTAGAGAGGTCAGATTCTATTTTTTACGGAATTTGTGTGGGGTAAAATAGAGAATTTCGGTTTCAAGAAATTCTTTGTTTGACCCTGCCTCAGGGTTCATGACGGGGGCAAGGAATAATTGTAGTAGGGTTGCTTTAGACAATAATTAAGGTACATAAATCAACCCTGCCTTTAATAAATCGGAAAAAGGTTATATCTTTTTCCGGTGTACCGATACAGGTCGCGTAGTTTAAAAGAACACAATAGTTGAATAATTTTAATTTAGAGTACAATGACGACAAGAAGAAATTTTATTACAAAAACGGTCTTAGGTAGTACAGCGGTTGCAGTTGGCAATACGGCAATGGCTATGCCTGCGAGTAGCTATAGACGTATAATTGGGTCGAACGATAGGCTCAACATAGCCATAGCGGGTCTGGGCCGTAGACTAGGGGCCTATTATGACCCGATCGCTAAAAAGGAGGCCAATGTTCAATTGTTGTACTTGTGCGATGTAATGGAAAAACAGCGTACAGCTGGCTTGGAAAAGTTTTCCAAGCATATTAATTACAAGCCAAAATTGGAGAATGATATTCGCAATGTAATCGCCGATCCAAAGGTTGATGTGCTTATTAATGCCACGCCAGACCACTGGCACGCGCCAGGAACGATTATGGCCGTAAAAGAGGGCAAGCATGTATATGTCGAAAAGCCGGCAAGCCATAACATGCATGAAAATGAAATGTTGGTGGCAGCAGCCGAAAAGTACGATAAAGTTGTACAGATGGGTGCTCAGCAGCGTTCTTCAACACACACAATTGAAATAATTAATGAAATTCACAATGGGGTGATTGGTACACCTTATAAAGCGGTCGCCTTTTATTCAAGTGCTAGGGGAGAGGTACCACACCAGAAAAAAACGGCAGTACCCCAAGGTCTAGATTGGGAGCTTTTTCAAGGTCCTGCCCCACGTCGTGATTATACCGAGGAGACATGGGATTATAACTGGCATTGGTATGGATGGGATTATGGTACGGCAGAATCAGGTAATAATGGTACCCATGAACTTGATGTGGCGCGATGGGCGCTTCAGGTAGATTTTCCGCAACATGCCGAGGTTGAGGCCGAAAAACGACATTTTTTAGAAGATGGTTGGGAAATGTATGACACCATGGAAGCCACTTTCAAATTCGCGGGGAATAAAATTATCCAATGGGATGGAAAAAGTAGAAACGGATACAACACCTATGGTTCCGGGAGGGGAACCGTAATTTATGGGAGTGAAGGTTCGGTTTTTGTAAATCGAAATGAGTACAAGCTTTTTGATCGCAGTGGAAAATTGGTAAAGGATAGCCAGTCTACTTCAAATGAAGCTGGAACTGCCCTGGGCGGTGGTGGCGATATGTCAACGGCACACGTAATGAATTTCTTTGATACCATTCGTGGTAAGGCAAAGCCGAACGGACCGATTTCTGATGGTAGCATCACTATGGCCATGGTACATTATTCCAACATTGCCTATCGTATTGGAAAAGGTTTTGATATTGATGAAAAAACCGGACGCATGTTCGATCGCGATGCTATGAAGTTATGGAGCCGTGACTATGAAAATGGTTGGGAGCCTAAGTTGTAAGGGATTTTAAATCAATCAACGAATTATTTAATTTTCAGGTATGAAAAGCATTCTTTATCTAGTAAGCCTTGGTTTGGTTTTTTTTATTGGAACCGGCGATTTGTTGGGACAATCGGGAAAACCACTTTTTCCTGAAACACCCGGGTTAGTGTCTTACACACATCGAAAGAGTTTTGAAAAAAACGTTGCCGCCACATTAGATACGATCAAATCATTGGGTATTACTGATATGGAATTTTCCAATTTGTTCGGTGCCTCTCCCAATGCGTTGCGCGATATGCTCGATGATAGAGGAATAAAATGTTCCTCTTACGGTGTAAGTTATGATGCACTCGTCAACAAAACGGATGAGGTAGGTCTAAATGCTAAAATTCTCGGGGCTTCTTTTGTACGTATAGCTTGGATTCCCCATGAGGGGAAATTCACAATCGACGATGCAAAGAAAGCCGCCAAGGATTTTAATAAAGCAGGGAAGACGCTAAAAAAGAAATATGGCATTACCTTTTGCTATCACAATCACGGATATGAATTCGTATCCTACAAAGATGGTACTTTGTTCGATTATTTGATGCAGCGTACGAACCCCGAGTACGTGTCTTTTGAAATGGATATTTTGTGGACATTTTTTCCGGGAGCAGATCCCGCTGAACTGCTTCGTAAATATGATTCCCGTTTTAAATTAATGCACTTAAAAGATTTGAAAAAGGGGGTCGAAGGTGATCTTACCGGTAAGACCTCTCCTGAGAATGACGTTCCTCTAGGCACAGGGCAAATCAATATCCCGGAGGTTTTAAAGGCAGCCAAAGAGGCAGGTGTTAAACATTATTACATTGAAGATGAGAGCAAATTAAAAAGTGTTCAAGTTCCTCAGACTATGGCCTATTTAAAAGGCTTGAGGGAGTAATTTTGTTTCCTTTTATTTTTTTGAAACTTCTGTGGTATGAAATTTAAAGTTTGATTGACAACGATTGATCATATGTAGAAACACACAATACAGGCTATATAATTGAGTTGCTAAATTTTTTAGTCGCAGTGGGAATAGTATTTTAATGCTATTCCCATTGTTTTTTTGGCAATGTTAAAAGGGGAAAATGATGTATTTTTTAAGAATTTTTTAAAAAGAGGGCAGGGGTTTGGCTCATTTTTGTAATTTTAAATGCACTACTGGTCGGCAATAATTAAGGCTTTAAAAAAGCCTTTAAAGTTTTATACGGTAAAAGAATTAAATTGAAACACCTCTCGCCCATTTTGTTTTCAAAAAACATCCTTCAAACAGCAAACCGAAATACAAATAATAAATAACAAAAAGTCAACGCATGAAAAAAAAGCATTTGGCAACCCATCAAATTTCAAGAAGATCTTTTATTGAAAAAACGGGAACTGCCGCCGTAGGAATAACCATTCTCCCAAGCAATGTAATCTCGGGGTTGGGGCACAAGGCCCCAAGCGATAAATTGAATATTGTTGGTGTTGGAGTGGGTAGTATGGGTTTTGGAAATCTTAGAAACCTACAGAGTGAAAATATAGTGGGACTCTGTGATGTAGATTGGAAATATGCAAAAAACTGTTTCGACCATTTTCCTAATGCGAAAAAGTACAAAGATTTCCGGGTCATGTATGATGAAATGGGCAATGATTTTGATGCCGTGATGGTGGCTACCGCCGATCATACCCACGCCATTGTTGCTGCAGATGCTATGGTTCGGGGAAAACATGTGTATGTACAAAAACCACTAACACATTCGGTTTATGAATCGCGATTACTTACCAAATTGGCCGAAAAGCATAAGGTGGCCACACAAATGGGGAACCAAGGAGCTTCAGGAGCCGGGGTTGCCGAAACGTGTGAATTAATATGGAGCGGGGCCATCGGAGAAATTACAAGGGTCGAATCTTTCACCAATAGGCCAATATGGCCACAAGGGCAAAACCCGCCCGCACAAGGTCAGTGGGTGCCCGATACGCTCGATTGGGATTTATTTACAGGACCGGCCGAATTGATTCCCTATAATCAAGTATACCACCCTTGGAACTGGCGTGGCTGGTGGAATTATGGAACAGGAGCGTTGGGCGATATGGCCTGTCATATACTGCATCCGGTATTCGAAGCGTTGAAGCTAGGCTATCCCACCGAAGTTCAGGGTAGTTCTTCATTATTGCTCAAAGATTCCGCACCGACAGCTCAATCGGTACAGTTGACCTTTCCTAAACGTGGAAAAATCGGGAAGATCAAATTACCGGAAGTAGAAGTTTCATGGTACGATGGTGGCATTAAACCTGATTTACCAAAAGGATGGCCTGCAGGTAAAGACCCGAATAAATCGGGCGGAGGTACCTTCTTTTATGGTACCAAAGGGGTGTTGCACGCTGGTTGCTATGGAATTGAACCCGAAATCATTGGTAGAGAATTGCCGAAAGTGGCACAAACCGAGCGCAGGGTAGAAGAGGAATTAGGCCTTGCATGGAATAAAGGAGCACATGAGATGGATTGGGTTCGAGCTTGTAAAGAGAATCCTGAGAATCGAAAACCTTGTACCTCAGATTTTTCAGAAGCAGGTCCTTTCAACGAAATGGTTGTGATGGGAGTGCTGGCGGTACGTCTTCAATCATTGAATAAAATTCTCAAATGGGATGGCGAGAACATGCGATTTACCAATATTGGGGACGATGAAACTATAAAAACTGTTATTCGGGACAACTTCGTAATGCGCGATGGTCGGCCGAAATTTGAAAAAGATTGGACCGAACCGTTTTCAGCGAGTGAATTTGCCGCTGAATTGGTCAAACATACCTATCGCGAAGGTTGGAAATTACCCGATATGCCGGCGTAGTATCCTCTTTATAATATCAAAGCATACGGCAGAAACAGGTTTGACACTCCGTTTCTGCCGTGTTGGTATTAGCCCATCATAAATTCTGGGAAATGGCTAAATTCCTTTCAAATCGAATAAATATATGTATAGGGTAAACCGGAATAATTGACGAAACATGAGTTCATTGATTTCTCTTTAGGGCAGACGTATATCCCAATGTAATAATCATGGGTTCATGCAATAAATTATTAGCTTCATACAATTTCTTAGAAAATGGCAAAAAGTAATAAACTGGTAACGCGACGTAAATTTTTGGGTTCAATTTCGGCAGCGGCCGTAGCTACTCCATTTATAATGAATTCTGCTGTGGGCCTTGCATCCCCAAAGAACAAATTGAAACATGCATGTATTGGTGTTGGGGGAATGGGTTGGCACGACCTTCAAAACTTTAAAGAACATCAAGGTGTAGAAATTGTAGCACTTTGTGATGTTGATGCTAAAAACTTGCAAAGGGCTTCAGAGCTTTTACCAAATGCGCGAACATATACCGATTGGCGCGAACTTCTTGAAAAAGAACACGACTTAATTGACTCGGTCAACATAACAGTGCCAGATCACAATCACTTTGCCATTGCTTATCGGGCCATTCAAAATGGAAAGCATGTGTATTGTCAAAAGCCGATGTGCCACGATGTGGCGGAAGTACGAAAGCTCACCGAAGCCTCAATAAAAGCTGGGGTGGTAACGCAACTTGGTACACAACATGCCTCTGGCAAAGGGGATCGATTGGCAGTGCAATGGATCAAAGAAGGAGCTATTGGCAAGGTCAAGCATGTTTACCTCTGCTCGAACCGCCCGGCAGCGATAGAGCGGTACCGACTTCCTGGTCCACGGCCTGCTCAGGGTGAAGAGGTTCCTTCACATTTGAATTGGGATCTTTGGATAGGCACCGCACCGATGCGTCCCTATGCTGCTGATATTTATCATCCGGCCATTTGGCGGGCCTGGCAAGATTTTGGCACCGGATGGTCTGGAGATATCGGGTGCCATATATTCGATGCGGTATGGAAAGGTCTGGGGTTAAAAGCACCTATGTCTGTATCCGCCAAGGTTCAAAAATCTTGGAGAGAATCTTCGGAACGTAACTCCGACACCTGGCCTCAAGGAGATCATATTACCTGGATGTTCTCTGGGAATGAGCTTACGGAATCGGATGTTCTACCAGTAGAATGGTATGACGGCGAATTTTATCCCCCATGGGAAATACAAGCTCTGTATTCTGGCAAGCCATATCCTGCCGAATCTGCCATGCTCATCGGAACCGAAGGGGCACTACTTATACCGCATACCGACATGCCCGTACTATTACCGGAGAAAAAATACATAGATTACAAAGCTCCAGAGCTCGACGACCCTAATCATTATCACCATTTTGTGGATGCTTGTTTGGGCGGAGAAAAAACAGAATCACATTTCGCCCAGTCGGGCCCCATGACAGAAGCTATACTTTTGGGTACGGTAGCCATACGTTTGCCCGATACCTTGCTTGAATGGGATGCGGTGAAGATGCGGTTCTCGGATCGAAGGGCCAATAAATACCTTCACCGTGAGTATCGAAAGGGGTGGAAGGTTGCTGGGTTTTAATCACTTCAAGGTATCGAAGACTAGGGCAAGTTTTGTTGCTTAGGGTGTGTGCCTATATTAAAAAATCGAAAGACGAAATTAAATTCCTTTAGTGCACGAGTAACTGTTATTAAGAAGACAAAGGGGTACAAGTAATAAATATTTGTTCCCTTTTATATTGACATGAAGAGGACAACGTTCCATGCTATTTTAAGATACTTAATAAAACAAGAAATTGTCACAACCATAGTATAAATAGTTCTAAATTGGTGATTTTTTAATTTTCATTCATAAGTTTTGTTAATTTAACTAAAAAATCACTAATATTCTGGTCATTATGAATTGTGATTTCTCTTTACGCTATAGGTAACCGTAACGCTGGATAATATTTTTAAAATGAATTCACTTACCGAAAATGAGTCCATATTGTGGTCCCGTATAAAACGGGGCAATATTGATGCACTTAGTGAATTGTACCACATACACGCAGATTTATTATACGATTATGGAACAAAACTGACTACAGATGATACTATTGTGATGGACTGTATTCACGACCTTTTCTTAGATTTGTACAAATACAGAAAAAAACTGTGTAACTCGGTAAACATCAAGTATTACCTACTAAAATCGCTTAAGAGAAAAATAGTTGGCCAGCATCGCAACAATTTGGTATTGATATCCCCCGAAGAAGACCTTTCCGGAAAATACTATAAAGACCTTCAAAACACCATTGAGGAACAAATCATTCAATCAGAGCACGAGGTTGATTTGAAATCAAGTCTTTTTGGAGCACTGAAGGCCTTGACCAACAAACAAAGGGCCATGATTGTAATGCGATTCAACCAAGACAAATCGTATGAAGAGATTGCAGTAGAAATGAATATTTCCATAGAAAGTGCCCGCACCAATATATATCGCTCCCTAAAACGTTTAAGACAAGATCTGAGGTACGAATAGCCCCCCACGTATTTTCTAGTTATTTTAGAAGAAGTAAATAACATTTATTTCTCTTTCATTTCCTGAAAAAACAATGGATTTAGATTTATGATCAAATCCCTGTAAATAAATGAGATATGATTTTTTTCCTGTGATAGTTATTTCTTTTGATAAAAAAAATGGTTTTTTTCTGTCTATGTTTCTTCTTTTTACTTCTTATATAAAGACCCAAGTGTTATTTGCAGTTTTTCAAAGTGCTTAAAACAATATAGCAAAAATAGAATCCTTTGGATCCGAAAAAGAAGTTCGAGTTAAACCAACGTATCGTTGATTCCGCTCATCAGTACAGAAGAAAGGGTTTCTTACGAAATACCTTAATGGCGGCGTCAATAATGGTTTTATTGACTGTGGGGTCGTTCATTTGGTGGATTCAGAATGATGTTGACGATACAGGTTTATCGATCATGAGACATGCTGCTTCCGTAGAAGCAGATATGAATGGCGAATCAAATGTTAAATTGGTTCTTTCCAATGACCGTGAGGTGAGAATAAATGAAAACAGTGTCGATATTGCATATTCCTCCAATGGCCAAAATGTTCAGATCAATAATTCCGAAAACATCAAGCAACAAGATCCGGGGAATAAAGAGCCAGTGTATAATACCATTTTAGTGCCGTATGGTAAGCGGTCACAGATTGTTCTTTCCGATGGCAGCAAAGTTTGGCTCAATGCCGGAACCAAGTTTACCTATCCTGCCAAATTCTCAGAAAAAAGACGGGAAGTATTTTTGCTCGGGGAGGCTATTTTTGAAGTAACACATGATGCCGATAATCCCTTCTATGTGGTAACGGAAGATTATCAGGTCAAAGTTTTGGGCACCGTTTTTAACGTAAGTAGTTATGCTGATGACGGTTTTACCAGTACCGCATTGGAAAGCGGGCGTGTAGAAATAGATTTCCCTAGAACTCCCGGACTTGAGAACCAAGTTGTCAAAATGTTGCCGGGTACGCTAACCACCTACAGAAAATCGGAAAAACAGCTGAAACTGATAAAGACAGATATTGAACAATACATGTCATGGCGAAAGGGCAGTTTTATTTTTAACAATTGTGAACTACGCAATATCGTTAAAAAAATAGCCCGTCATTACAACATGCAAATCACGATTGAAAACGAGAAATTGGAACAACGTAAATTTTCGGGCTCCTTAGATATAAATGAAGATATCGAACACACTTTGAACATCTTAAAAGAGACCGCCAGTTTTAACTACCACAAAGAAAATAACCAAATTCTAATCAACCAAACAAACGAAGTGCCAATGAAATGAATTCCCTTATGAAATGAAAAAGCCAGAAGATGGGCGAAGATCTTCTGGCGGTATTAACACTACCTCGAAAAGTAATATTAACCAAAAAATCAAAATTATGAATAAAAAGGCTAACTCCTGCCATTTAGATATCTTAAATGGAGTAAACAAACTACTGTTATTTAGCATGAGAGTCATCACATTACTTTTATGTATCGGTTTAACAAGTTTGTATGCAAACCTAACCAATGCACAGACCAAAATCGATATACACTTAGCGAATGGTACATTCAAAGATTTATTTAAAACGATAGAAGCTAAAAGCGATTTTATTGTTTTTTATGAGGAGAATATTGTGCAGTACGGAAAAAGCGTGAGTATTGATGCCAAGAAGATGACCATTCCGCAAATTTTGGACATGGCATTCAATAATACAGACTTGGATTATGCCATCTTAGACAGACAAATTGCTATTAAAAGGAAAAAAGAAGTTCCTATAAATGCGAAGACCATTTCGCTTCCACAATTCGAAATCAGCGGAATGGTAATCGACAATGATGGAACCCCTCTTCCAGGAGCCAACATTGTTGAGAAAAATACGACAAATGGGGTAACTGCTGATTTTGATGGAAAATTTACAATAGAAACATCGAATGAAAATCCTACTTTAATAATCTCATACATCGGATTTGCAACTAAGGAAGTGGTTGTCAATAATCAATCTGATATTACGATTACACTCGAAGAGAGTGCCGCAGGACTAGAGGAAGTTGTGGTTGTAGGTTATGGCACCATGAAAAAATCAGATTTGACCGGCTCTGTTTCACAGGTAAAGAGTGAAACCTTGGAAGCAGTTCCCGTCTATAATATGGAACAGGCCCTTAAGGTAGGGGCCGCAGGGGTCAGGGTTTCCCAGAATTCGGGTACCCCCGGCTCCCGTATTGAAGTTCGTATTAGGGGAGGAAACTCCATGATCGGCGATAACCAACCGTTGTATGTTGTTGATGGTTTTCCGGTTACGGGCGGTATAGATTTCCTAAATCCTGCAGATATTGAATCCGTTGATATTTTAAAGGATGCTTCCGCTACCGCAATTTATGGTTCCCGAGGTGCAAATGGGGTTGTGATCATTACCTCAAAAAGGGGTACGAAAGGCCAAGACAGCAAGGTAGAAATAAATACTTTTTTCGGTATGCAACAAGCGATAAACCGCTATGACTTGCTTGATGCCCAAGAATATGCCGTTGTTGCCAATGAATGGTTGAAAAATGAAGGATTGGACCCGTTCTTTAATCCCAGTGAAGTACAAAATCCGGGAACCGATTGGTGGGATGCCATATTTCGAACGGCCCCGGTACACAACCATACAGTGACATTTTCCGGAAGCTCGGAAAAGGGTCGATACTCTATTTCCGGAAATTTATATGATCAGACGGGAATTATTGAAAATTCGGGAGTTACTCGGGGTTCGGTCCGAATCAATCTTGACCAAGAATTAAAGAGTTGGTTGAAAATGGGCATCAATGTGCAGCTATCGAGAAACGAGCGAAATTCGGTTCCTGTCGATAATGGTAATCGTGGTAACTCTATGCTTTCTGCTGCGGCATCTGCGCCACCGACCCTGCCGTTGTATAACGAAGACGGGCTACCAACCCAAATTGAGCAGGTTTATAATTTCGGGTCTGCCGATATGCGCAATCCATTAATCAATACGTTTCGAAAAGATCTGGATTTTTCAAATAGCGTTTTGGCCAATACAACTTTTGATATTCAATTGGCGCCTAACTTATCTTTTAGAACCTTATTAGGGTTGCAATACCGTAATGCGCGTAGCGAATTCTTTGCGCCGATTATATACGATAATGATAGGGGGTCGGCCTCCGAAAGTAATTCCTATTCCAATTCATTTTTGACGGAAAACGTATTGACATATTCAAAAGTATTCAATGACAGGCACAGTTTGAATGTTATTGGGGGAGGCACCTATCAAACAAATATGAACCGCAGTTCAGGAATTAGTGTCAGTGGTTTTGCCAATAATATTACCGAGAACTTTAATTTGGCTGCTGCCGAGACCGTTGGAAATCCCGGTTCTGGTTATTCAGATTGGACCCTAGCATCCTTTCTTTCGCGGGTAAACTATGCTTTTGATGGAAAGTATATGGTGACCGCTAGTATCAGGGCCGATGGCTCATCACGATTTGGGGCAAATCATAAATGGGGCTATTTTCCGTCAGGGGCCATCGCTTGGCGGGTATCGGATGAAGCTTTTCTCGAGAATAGCAACACGATTACAAATCTGAAATTAAGGGCCAGTTATGGTATTACCGGAAATACCGCCCTTAACCCATATCAGTCGCTCGACCGACTGAATTCAGTCAAATATATATATGGAAATCAAACCGATGTTATCGGATTTTATCCCATAGGGATTTCCAACAGTGATTTAAAATGGGAAACAACGGGGCAGCTTGACATCGGTTTTGACCTTAATTTGTTTGATGACCGTCTGCGCTTTGTTTTTGATTATTATAAAAAGAACACCAAAGATTTGCTGGCGTCCGTTCCTCTTCCACCAACGGTCGGTTTTGGGTCGATACTGAGAAATTTGGGTGAAATACAGAATAGCGGAATCGAGTTTAGCGTCGATGCCGATATTTTAAGAAACGAATTCAAATGGGATGCTTCAGCACAGATTTCCGCAAATAGAAATAAGGTTATCGAACTGGCGGGAGACAGTGATATTTTTGGTTCTGACCAAGGCGCTGTTTGGCCAAGTGCGAATATTGCCCGAGTCGGTGAGCCTTTGGGAGCATTTTATGGGCTATTGGAAGATGGTCTTGACGATGATGGATTTATCAAATATCAAGATGTCAGTGGTCCTGATGGAGTGCCCGATGGTAGTATTAATGCGCTTGACCGCGTAATTTTGGGCAGCTATCATCCTGATTTTATATATGGTCTCACCTCTAACTTTAGCTATAAGGGTGTTGAACTTAATGTTGTTGTAGAGGGGGTTCAGGGCAATGAGCTTTTCAACGCGACGAATGGCACACATCTAAATTCATTTCAACGCGGAAATAATCAATTTAGGGATATCATCGGAAATTATTGGACAGAAGAAAATCCGGATCCCAATGCCAAATACCCGAAACTAAGTAGTGCCACTCAAATTACGGTGTCTGAACGTTTTATCGAAGATGCCAGTTATTTGCGTATAAAATCGATGCGATTGGCCTATAACTTCCCAGTATCCGAAATAGGTCTAAAAGGATTTGACATGGCCCAGTTGTACGTTTCAGGCACCAATCTCTTCACCTTCACAAACTACACGGGTATTGACCCCGAGGCGAATACAAGAGGTACCGATACGAGCAATGTTGGTGATAGATTACGGTTTGGTCACGACCAAAGTAGCTATCCGACTGCCAAAATTTATGCCATTGGTTTGAAATTTAGATTTTAATTGAAAAGACATAGAATAATGAAAAATATAATTTTAGGAATAATAATAATCGTGTGCTTATCGGCTTGCGAAAGCACCTTGGAAGAAGTACCAAAGGATTTCGTTTCAAAGGCAAACTTTTATAAGAATGAAGAAGATGCCGAAGCGGCCATCGCTGGTGCCTACGCAGGAATGCAAAATGATTTTTTTGGTATCACGAACTACCTTATGACCGAATTGCATGGCGATTATCTCTTCGGCAGGGGATCTCAGGCACCCATAACCATTTGGGACCAAATTTTAGACCAACGAAACATTGGGAGGTGTGCCACAAATTGGTCATCGTTCTATACTACGATTAATCGGGCAAACGCCGTATTGGACAATGTACCCGCTATTGAGAATATAGATGCGGGGGTAAAAGAACAAATTTTGGCCGAGGCGCACTTCCTCAGGGCCTTATGTTACTTTGAATTGGTACGGGGCTGGGGAGCCGTTCCTATTAAAACAACCGAAAGTATCGATCTTAGTGCCATTGAGGCTCCGAGAGAACCCGAAAGTGCGGTCTATGAATTGATCGTTCAAGATTGTTTGGCCGCAGAAAGTGGTTTGGGTGAAGTTGGTGGTGAGACTGGCAGAGCTTCGAAATGGGCAGCCAAGATGTTGCTGGCCCATGTTTATTTAACCATGGAAAATTGGGCAGGCGCCGCCGAAAAAGCTGAAGATGTCATAACCAATGGCCCCTTTGCACTGGTTACTGTAGAACAAAGTGATGATTTTTATAAAATTTTCGCTGTCGATACCAGTTCTGAAGATATCATGTCAATGCATCACTCCGAAACAAAAGGGTCTACAATTCCAAATTATCTGCATCGGGCTGGGAACGTTCCCTATAACTATTCATCGGGTGGGGTTTTTGCATGGCTTCCGGATCCAAATTCCTTTATTGGCGATAGTTGGGATGACAACGACCTGAGAAAAGGCTTTAATTTATATACCCAATTTCAAAATGCTGATGGGGAATGGGTGCCATTGCCCGATACGACGCCTATTCTTTTTAAGAAGTTTATTACCAATACATCAGGACAAAGTGTCTATAGCGTTCCTATTTATCGACTTGCAGAGGCTTATTTGTTTTATGCCGAAGCTTCAAGTATGGCAAGTGGAAGTCCGTCTTCCCTAGCTTTGGAACGACTCAATATCATTAAAAGAAGAGCTTATGGCCTTGATCCCAATACGGCATCAGCGGTAGACTATCCTTCAGGAATGAGTGGTAGCGATTTCAGGGCGGCCGTGGTACAAGAACGAGCTTATGAATTTATAACGGAGCGTAGGCGTTGGTTCGATCTGAAACGTACGGGAACCGTGAAAGAAGCTTTTGCGGCTGCAGGCAAAAATATACTTGACGAACGTCTATTGTGGCCGATTCCCGAGGATGAAATAAACAACAATCCGGCCGTTAATCAGGCGGATCAGAATCCTGGGTATTGATACTTAAAGGGAGTGAGTCTAAATACAGGCTTAAAACTAAGCCTGTATTTTTTCTATTGTTTTTTGATAACCTATAAGCATAAGAAGAATCTATGATTGTCTTTTACGACATTTTGTATAAAACTTTTTGTAAGTTTCCAGTATATATGTTGGTTGTGCTTTGCGGCAACTCCATACTTTGCAATGCCCAGACGGTTGAAAAAAGAAAGCCCAACATCATCTTAATATTTCCTGACCAATTGCGATCTGATTATATTGGTGTGAATGCCGGTGAATGGGTGCATACCCCAAATATGGATCGCTTGGCAAATGAGGGTGCTCTGTTTACTAGGGCGTATAGCGCAACACCGACTTGTCTACCTGCAAGAGCTGCATTGTTAACAGGAAAAAGCCCATGGAACCATGGCCTTTTAACGTATGCCCCAATTGCAACCAAGTATGCCAATGAAATGCCTCAACTATTGCGGGAAGCTGGCTACTATACTTTTGCCACAGGAAAGTTACATTATAAACCCATTGGTAGTGGCCCCCTTAATGTCGGGTTGGATGAGCTTGATAATAGCAAGTTTATGCACGGATTTCATGAAATTGCGCTATGCGAGGGATGGGGACATCCTCAAAATGCTTATAATCAATGGTTCAAAGAAAAAGCTCCTGGTAAAAAAATGGATGGCACGGGCCTGGGGCCGACAGATCACCGAACGGGAACATATCCTTATGATGATGAACTACATCCCACGACTTGGACGGCCAACCAAGCCATTGATTTTATAAAGAACCAAGATGGTAAGACGCCTTACTTTCTAAAAGTTGCCTTTCATAGGCCCCATCCGCCCTTTGACCCACCAAAAAGGTGGTTAGAGTTCTATGAAAAGAAAGCTATTCCGACGGCCACTGTTGGAGAATGGGCCGAAGAAAAATACGGTAGCTTTACTAAAATTCCGGCCCTGGGCAAACAACAAAATGCTCCAAGAGGCAATTATGGTGATAGTATTGTACGTCGGTCGCGTGAAGGCTATTTGGCCGCCATCAGTTTTCTAGATGAACAAATAGGGAATATCATTTCCACTTTGGAAAAGAAAGGAGAACTTGAGAATACGCTTATTTTGGTTTCATCTGATCATGGCGATATGATGGGGGATCATCATTTATGGCGGAAATCGTATCCTTATGAGGGGTCGGCAGCTGTGCCCATGATTATTCGATGGCCAGAAAATCTAAAGATCGATGCAAAACGGGGTCGGGAAATTAATGAATTGGTTGAACTAAGGGACATTCTACCTACATTTCTTGATGTTGCGGAAGTGCCGCTGCCCAACGACCTGGACGGAATGAGCATGATAAACCTCATCAAGGGGGATAAAGATAATTGGCGAAAGGTACTTGATTTGGAGCATGGCCCATGCTATTGGCCTGAAAATAGTTGGACGGGGCTTACCGATGCAAAATTTAAATACATCTATTTTGCTGCTACTGGGGAAGAACAACTTTTCGATTTGGAAAATGATCCCACGGAGAAATATGATCTAGCAAAAAAGAAACAGTTTAAAAACACGCTGCAACAGTGGAGGAAAAGAATGATAACCCACTTGACGGAACGAGGCGAACCTTGGATTGCAAATAATGATTTAGGTCTACGCACCGAGGAAGTTAGGTTCAGTCCCAATTACCCAGCGGAATATTACCCGAAGGAAAGTGCAAAAAAATAATAATACAAAACATTAAAAATGAAGAAAATAATAGGCTTTTTGACGCTCGTAATGATGATTCAGGTTTCGAGCGCGCAATCAAAAAAATATGATATTGTAGTTTACGGTGGTACTTCTGCCGGGGTGGCAGCGGCTATCCAAGCCAGTAGAATGGGCAAATCGGTAGTGCTCATCGAACCAACAAACAGAGTGGGAGGGTTGACCACTGGCGGACTGGGACAAACCGATATAGGTAACAAACAGGCCATTGGTGGAATTTCACGGGAATTTTATGAAAACATAAAGAAATACTACGATGACCCTAAAAACTGGAAATGGGAGAAACGGTCAGAATACATCGATGGCGGGCAAACCCGTACCGAAAAAGGGGAAGCATCGATGTGGACTTTTGAACCTTCTGCGGCACTTAAGGTATATCATGATATGCTAAGTAATGAAAAAGTAAAACTGGTTTATGAAGAACGATTGAATAGAAGTTCGGGTGTACTCATGTCTGATGGGAAAATTCAGTCAATAACTATGGAAAGTGGAAAAAAGTTCATCGCCAAGATATTTCTTGATGCCACGTATGAAGGCGACCTTATGGCTGCAGCGGGAGTGTCGTATGCCGTAGGTCGAGAGAGCAATGATGAATATGGTGAAACCTTAAACGGTGTGCAGGCCAATAATATCAATTTGTCATTGACCAAACTGGTTTCCAAAAATGCTTTTAACCATAATTTTATCCAAGGGGTCGATCCATACATAGAAAAAGGGAGGCCCGAGAGTGGACTTTTACCGAATGTCAATGAAAAACCCGGTCTTGAGGGAGCTGGTGATGATAAAATACAGGCCTATTGTTTTAGAATGTGTTTGACCAATCATCCTGAGAACCGAATTCCGTTTAAAAAACCCGCGAATTACGACGAGATCAATTATGAATTGCTGCTTCGGAATTATGAGGCTCGAAAAGGACTCATACGTGATATGTACAGTTATGGCAATTCACTTTTACCATGGATTAACTCGAGCATGCCGAACAGAAAGACGGATACGAATAACAAATTTGGTTTTTCAACGGATTATATTGGAAAAAATTACGACTACCCGGATGCCTCCTACGCCGAACGGGAAAAAATCATTGAAGACCACCGAAATTATCAGATGGGTTTGATGTGGACTTTGGCCAATCACCCCAGAATACCAAAGGAAGTGCGTGACGAGGCCTCGAGATGGGGTACTTCAAAAGATGAGTTCGAAAGGGCCGACGGATGGCAACAACAACTATATGTGCGTGAGGCAAGGCGAATGATCAGCGATTATGTAATGACCCAACACAACTGTGAAGCATTAAAAGTTGCTGAAGATGCAATCGGATTGGCGGCTTATGGAATGGATTCCCATAATGTGCAGCGTTATGTCGATGCCAATGGATATGTTCAAAATGAGGGTAATGTTGAAGCACATGGTTTTAAACCATACCCAATTAGCTATAAATCTTTGGTACCCAAAAAAGAAGAATGTGAAAATTTGATTGTTCCCGTGTGTGTAAGTGCGACGCATATTGCATTCGGCTCTATTCGAATGGAACCCGTATTTATGGTATTGGGCCAATCTGCCGCTACTGCTGCTTCTTTGGCAATAGATACCGGTGCTTCCGTTCAGGATATTTCCTATAACGACTTAAAAGCTGTCTTGTTGAAAGACGGACAACGTCTGAAGTAATTAGTGATGAGATTAATTGAGCACATGGCAAATAAAATATACGGTAGTAAAATTTTGAAAATCCCCTTTAGAAATATCAAGTACAGACAGAACTATTCGAAATGGCACCCATTTTTATGGGGTGTAGTTGTTATAGGATTGTTATCTGTTGTGTCTTGCGAAGAAAAGGAAAAAGCAAAGACGGCTCACGCGTTACCGAATATCGTTTTGATTCTGGCTGATGACCTTGGGTATGGAGACTTAGGATCTTACAACCCCAACTCTTTGATACCCACACCAAATCTAGACCGATTGGCCTCCGAAGGCATTCGTTTGACCAATGCCTATTGTCCGGTTTCCGTGTGCTCCCCTTCTCGGTATGCCCTGATGACGGGAACCTATCCTTTTAGAAGTTGGAAAAAATCAGGGGTGTTGTCCAATTATGAACCATCGATGATGGCTGCTGGTCAATTGACGTTGCCAAAAATGTTGCAACAATCGGGCTATACAACGGCAGGCTTCGGAAAATGGCATTTGGGAGCCACATTTCCAACACTCGACGGGGAAAAGCCGGCGGGATATGGAAAGTTTAAGGCCGAAAATAATGGTGCGAACATTGATCTAAAAAAACCAATTACAGATGGACCCATGGACTACGGATTTGATCATTGGTTCGGTTTTAGCTGCGCGAGCGAATGCTGGGTTATGAATGGGAATAACATCGTTGCCGCTTTACAACATGATTTTTATAATATTGAAGCTGCTACGCAAAAAGACCATATTGAAATTATTCCTTCCGATGAGTATCTCAATATGATAACCAAGCAAAGTACACGTTTTTTAAAGGAACGTTATTCGGTGAAAACAGATAGTCCATTTTTTCTGTATTTTGCGCCCTATGTACCCCATATCCCGTTGTCGGTAAGTGATAAATTTAAAGGTACGACCAAAGCAGGGTTGTATGGTGATTATGTTTACGAACTAGACACTTATATTGGTGAAATATTGAACACACTCGATAGTTTGCAACAATCGCAAAATACGATTGTCCTTTTCGCCAGTGACAATGGATCTCAGTTTGAGATGACTGGGAACCATATTGACTTGGCCAATGCGAGCAATAGTCCTAAGGATGTTGTAAAAAAAGGAGCAAGTCCCGATGAACACCATCCAAACGGGGATTTAAGAGGAACAAAATGGACCATTTGGGAAGGAGGGGTACGAACTCCCTTTCTGGCAAGATGGCCCGGAAAATTTCCTTCAGGAGCTAAATCGGATCAACTTTTTGCCTTGAATGACGTACTGACTACGCTAAGTAGTATAGTAGGATTTGAACTTCCAATCGATGCGGCGGTAGATAGTTATGACCAACTTGCTGTTTTAATGGGGAAAGAGGAAGGTGCAAGGGAATCGGTCATTGTTCAATCTTCTAAAAATGATATAGGTATTAGAAAAGGAAATTGGAAATATATCGCACCTGACAATGAACGTCGCGAAGGGCAATTGTATAATCTTGAAGAAGACAGATCAGAATCGGTCAATAGATACAAAGAGCATCCTGAATTGGTTCAATCGATGAAAAAGGAATTGGAGGAAATTATTTCAAAAAAACATACGAGCACTCATAAAAACATTCAATAATAACAGTAGCAACCAATCTTAAATTTAAAAAAAGGACAAATGAAAACAAACAAACGAACTGTATGCTCATTATTTGTTGTATTGATTATGGCCATGTGTATATTGAGCTGTAATGACAAGACAGCTGAGGCAAAAGACCCTAACGCGGCCGACATTATTATTTATGGAGGCACTTCGGCGGCAATATCGGCAGCGGTAGAGGCCAAACGATCAGGGAAATCAGTTATTGTGGTCTCTCCTGACAAGCATTTGGGCGGATTGACCTCTGGAGGCCTGGGCTGGACAGATACTGGTAATAAAAGCGTAATTGGCGGACTCGCAAGGGAGTTTTATCATCGGGTATATAATCATTACAATACCGATGAAGCTTGGAAATGGCAGCCCCATAGCGAATATGGGAATACGGGACAGGGAACGCCTGCCATGGATGGTGAGAACCGAACCATGTGGATTTTTGAGCCACACGTGGCAGAAAATGTATTTGAAGATTTAGTCAGGGAAGAGAAGATATGGGTTGACCGTGATGAATGGCTAGATCGGGAAAAAGGCGTGGTCATGAAAGATGGTAGTATTGAATCGTTTACCACGTTGTCTGGCAAAACCTATACTGGTAAAATGTTTCTTGATGCCACTTATGAAGGTGATTTAATGGCCAGCTCAGGGGTGAGTTACCACGTTGGTCGCGAAGGCAAAGATGTCTATGGTGAAGAATGGAACGGCGTACAGACCGGAGTTTTGCACCACAATCATTGGTTTGAGTCCGATATTTCTCCATATGTAGTTCCTGGGGATCCTTCCAGTGGGTTGTTGCCTAGGGTCTCAGGGGAAGACCCGGGAGAAAAACATAGTGGCGATGATAAAATACAGGCCTACTGCTTTAGAACATGTATGACCAACCATGAGCCGAACAGAGTTCCCTTTCCCAAGCCTGAAGGTTACGATCCCATGCAATATGAATTGTTGGCCCGTGTTTTTGACGCCGGCTGGAAGGATTGGTTCAATAAGTTCGACGCGATTCCCAATCACAAGACCGATACCAACAACCACGGTCCGTTCAGTAGTGATAATATTGGTATGAACTATGATTACCCGGAAGCTTCTTACGAACGAAGAAAAGAAATCATTAAGGAACACGAGCAATATCAAAAGGGACTATTGTGGTTTGTAGCCAACGATCCGAGGGTTCCAAAAGATATTCAGTCTGAAATGCAAAAATGGGGGCTGGCCAAAGACGAGTTTACCGATAATGGCAACTGGCCGCATCAGATTTATGTTCGCGAAGCACGGCGCATGATCGGTGAATATGTTATGACCGAGAATGAGTTATTAAAGAAAAGAGCTACACCACAATCCGTTGGAATGGGATCTTATACTATGGATTCCCATAATGTACAACGCTATATAAAAGAAGACGGTTTTGTTCAAAATGAAGGCGACATTGGAGTGAAAACAGAAGGGCCCTATGCCATATCGTTCGGTTCATTAGTACCCAAAAAAGAGGAATGTAAAAACCTTTTGGTTCCGGTTTGCGTTTCATCAAGTCATATTGCCTTTGGTTCCATTAGAATGGAACCCGTATTTATGATTTTAGGACAATCGGCTGCCGCGGCTGCCGTACTTGCTCTTGATAACGAATCGGCCGTTCAAGATGTAGCTTACGAAGACCTAAAAAAAGTATTGCTTGAAAAGGGGCAAGTATTGGAATAATTCCAATTAATTTTATAAAGATTTAAAGCGATAGGTCCTCATTATTCATTGAAAATTTAGTTTTTTGAGTTAGTTTAGTTTTTTAAAGTTGTAGAGGGAATTTGGTGAAAACCTTATTCCCTTTTCTCTTTTAAAGAGGGCACTCTTAATTTTTAAATTGGAATAACGTACGGATTAAAAGAAATCCTAAATTATCAATACCTGAATCTATTGGCAAAAAGTAACTATTTAAGTCAATCAAATGCGCACTGAATTAAGGTTATCCCAATATAATGTTAAATATCAGTCTATTTTTTATAGATTTATCGTAGAGAATGCTATGCGATGAAAAACGGAACAGAAGATTCTAAGTTGTTGATAGGGTTGCAAAACAGTGATAACAACTCTTTTAGAGCCATTTATGACAAGTACTCCGAAGATCTTTTTAGTTATGCCATGAAGGTCATTAACAATCGAACGGTTTGTGAAGATATTATTCAGGATATTTTTATTGCGCTATGGTCAAAAAGGGAAAATACTAAAATTTCTGCTTTGAAACCATATCTTTTCCAAGCGGTAAAGTACCAGATTTTCAATCACTTTCGAAATACCAAATTTTCAAACGAAGACTTAACTCGCTTGAATATCATTGATGTTTCAATGAATGTTTCCCAAAAATTGGAATATTCCGAATTGGAAACGAGAATTCGGAACCATGTGGATAAGTTACCCCATAGGTGCCGTCAAATTTTTGTGTTGAGTCGCTATCAACACAAATCCAACAAAGAAATCGCTAAAGAGCTTGATATATCCGTCCAAGCTGTAAAAAACCAAATCTCTAAGGCGCTTGCCTTTTTACGAAGTAATCTTCAGTTAGAGGAAGTGGTTTTTCTTTCTCTTATATTACTGCATTAATCACAGCATTCATTGGTGAAACTCCCTTTTTTGCGAATAAGTCCGAGGTAAGTCGAACGGTTTCGATAAATCGCGTGTTTTGAGAATATGAAAAATTAATAAGGCAGTTTTTGCGGAATTTTAATTTTTTTTTGCTTTTGACGTGTACCATGATATCAATTTGGGTACTTATATATGAAATGGCCCATTAACCGTCCGATAGATGAATGCAAAAAAGGCAAAAAAACTATTTAAGAAATACGTGAACAATGAATGTTCTTCGGAAGAACTTGAATTGCTTGAAGGTTTTCTTGAGTCCTTTCAAAACGACGGCACTTCTTGGTCTGAACTCAGCTTTGATAAGGAACTAAAGGAGGAAGTTTGGTCAAAAATCAACATGCGGACAAATCAACGAAGACCAAAAAAAAAATATGATAAAAGGTTCTTTTTTAAATATGCCGCTGTAATTATATGCATTGTGGGGACGGTCATTATATGGGAAACTATTTCCAAAACAGAGCCAGCGCTCATAATCGAAGATAATCCGATTGTTTTAAAAACAGGAAACAATGAATTAAAGAATATAGTTCTGGGAGGTGGAGAGACTTTGCGTGATTCGAAAGGAAACATCATCGCTTCCCAACATAAGAATCAAATGGTTTATTCCGGTGAACCGACATCGGGGAAAATTGTCTACAATGAGATTCTGGTGCCAAAAGGAAAGACCTTTCAATTGATTTTGTCCGATGGAAGCTTGGTACATCTAAATTCCGATAGTTCATTAAAATATCCAGTGAGTTTTGTTCAAGGGGAAAAGCGAAAGGTTTTTCTAAATGGGGAAGCCTATTTCGAAGTGGCCAAAGATGCTGTGCACCCTTTTTCGGTTGTTTCCCAAGGAATGGATATTGAAGTATTGGGAACACGTTTTAATGTAAGCTGTTACAGTAACACCGAAGCACATACCGTTCTTTTAGAAGGTAGCGTTGCGGTGAGTAAGCAAACGAGTTTAGGTGAAGTACCCGATGCCCATGTCATTAAACCGGGGCAAAAAGCCACATTGGATGATGATGATGCGATGATTATTAGTGAAGTGAATGTTGATGACTATTTAGGGTGGCGAAATGGGTTCTTGGTTTTTAACAACGAAGCGTTTGAAAATATAGTCGAGAAAATTGAAAGACGGTATAATGTGGTTGTTGAAAATGACTATAAAGATCTTGATTCGATTGAATTCAGGGGAACTTTTGAAAACGAAACCATTGAAGACCTATTAAATACTTTTAAGGAAAGTGCAGGGTTCGACTACGATATTATAAATAACAGAATAGTAATCAAAAAACCAGAATAAATATGGCCTAAATAGTACAAAAAACGGGAAACGCTGCAACGTTCCCCGAATTAAATTGATTTCAACGCTACAATTAACTAATCAAAATCTCTTAAAACTATGGAAAAAAAACCATTGTTTTTCACTATTGTGGAAAACATTCTTAACAAGAATCGTACAGTGAAAATCTCGATTATATTGTTTGTCTTTGCCCTACTCAATCTTCATGCAAGTTCATATGCCCAAAATAAGAAAGTTACCCTTGAAGTAAATAATGAAACTATTGAAAGTGTATTTGAAAAAATAGAGGCTCAAAGCAAATTTCGCTTTTTCTATAAAACAGGGGAACTGAATGTCAATAGAAGGGTCTCTTTGAATGTTGATAGGCAGACTATAAAAGCCGTGCTTCAGAATTTATTTCCGAACGGAAAGGTATCCTATACCATGGTCAAGAACCAGATTGTATTAAAGAACAACGGAATAAAACCTCCCAGCGACCAAACCTCAAACACGGTTGCGGCTGAAACTACGGATGAATTGCAACAAGCAGTTGAAGGAACGGTTACCGATGAAACGGGCATTCCGCTTGCCGGAGCAAATATTGTTGAAAAGGGAACCACCAACGGTGTAACAGCCGATTTCGACGGTAATTTTAGCATAGAATTGACAAATACCGATGCAATCTTGATGGTTTCATACATTGGGTATGCAACTAAGGAAGTTCCTATAAACGGCCAAACGACATTGAACATTACTTTGGTGGAAAGTGCTGCAGGCCTTGATGAAGTTGTCGTTGTAGGTTTTGGTACACAGAAGAAGGTGAATGTAATTGGATCAGTTTCCCAAGTTTCATCAGAAGACATCGAAAATAGACCCGTTACCCAAGTTTCACAGGCCATTACTGGACAAATGCCGGGAGTTACCGTTATCCAGCGATCAGGAAGACCGGGGCAAAGCTCGGGAGCAATAAGTGTACGAGGTGTTGGCTCATTTGGTGCAACCCCCGACGCACTTGTACTCATTGACGGTATTGCAGGCAGTATGAACGATATCAATCCTGATGATATTAAGTCGATTTCAGTTTTAAAAGATGCCTCCTCGGCAGCAATATATGGAGCTAGATCGGCAAATGGAGTTATTCTTATAACAACAAAAACCGGTAGTGAAAGCAAGTTCTCCATCAACTATAATAGTTATGTAGGCTTTAATGATGCGACTGAACTTCCTGAATTTGTAAATTCTTGGGAGTATGCCGAAATGTACAATATAGCATCGGGAAGCAATAGTTTTTCGGCGGAAGACATCGAAAAATATAGATCTCAATCTGACTTGGATAATTATCCGAATACCAGATTTTTGGAAGATCTTTTTTCGAAAAATGGCGTGCAAACTTCTCATACCCTGACTGTCAATGGCGGTGATGAAAAGAACAAGTACTATGTTTCTGCCGGAATTTTAGAGCAAGATGGTATCATTCCAAAAAACAGTTTTAGCCGGTATAATGTTAGAATGAATTTGCAGAACAAGCTGGGCGATAAATTTGACTTAAGTACGCGAATGTTCGGCACCATAGAAGAACGTAAAGAACCGCAGGCGACAGCAAATAAAGGTAGTGCCGGCAATAGCTTTCAAGATCAGTTAATTCAAAACGCGGTGCGTTACCCTGCTGTATTTTTGGGGCAAGCTTCAAATGGCGACTATGGTATCGGCCCAGAAAGTGGTGGTACACCGACATCGTGGCTCGCTTCCGAATCTTATTTGACCAACCCACGGACAAGGGTGGGGGTTAATGTGAAGTTGGATTATAAGCCGACCGATAATTTGGTTTTTTCGGCGATAGGTGGATATAATTTTTCGCTCTTTGAACAGCGTTCTTATTTAGCTTCACAACGTTTGAATGAAGACGTGCTTTTGGGGCAATCACAGTTGGACCAGTTTAGCAATAAGGAGATTTTTAAAACCTTGCAATTCACAGGGGAATACTCCAAAGAATTTGGTGACCATGACTTCAGTTTGTTGGCTGGGTATTCCTTTGAAAATGAGGAGTTGTCATTTTTTGATGGGTACCGACAAGATTTTCCAAGTAATGATTATACGGTGTTGGATTTAGGGAGTGCCGAGAACCAACAGTCGGGAGGTTATGACGCAGAATGGGCATTACAATCGTTCTTTTCTCGTCTAAAGTATAGTTTCGACGAGAAATATCTTTTTGAGGCGACATTACGCTATGATGGTTCATCCCGATTTCCGGAAAGCAACAAGTATGCTATTTTTCCTGCTGCTGCAGTAGGGTGGAGGCTTTCCCAAGAATCGTTTCTGGAAGATGTAACCTGGCTTTCAAACCTGAAATTAAAGGCTTCTTGGGGTATTTTAGGAAATCAGAACATTGGAAACTATCCGTATCAAACAGTATTGGCCTCCGGACGCGATTACTCTTTGGGTGGAGGACTGTCCACTGGAGCGGCATATGCCACTTACCGGGATGCAAATATCAAATGGGAATCGACGGAAACGACCGATATCGGGGTTGAAACCGGTTTCTTTGATGGTAAGCTTACGTTGAACGCCACTTATTTTAAAAGAAATACGACCGACGTACTCTTTAAGCCATCATCTAGTGTATCGACTGTTTTAGGAGTGGGTATTAGTGAAACCAATACTGGGGCCGTTCAAAATACCGGTTGGGAGTTTGATCTAGGTCACCGAAACAGTATAGGCGATTTTAGTTATTCGATCAATGGTAATTTTTCAATTATAGAAAACGAAGTGGTTACTTTAGGTTTAGGTAATGTAGAGCAACCCAATGGTTTCGTTGGAAATGGATCTGATTTGTTTATTGGTTACCCCATGCAGATGTACTATGGCTATCAAACCGATGGCGTATTTCTGAATGACGGGGAAGTCAATAGCTGGCCCGATATGTCAGCAGTGAATCCTACGGCACAAGCAGGGGATTTAAGGTATAAAGATATCAGTGGACCTGACGGCGTGCCAGATGGGCAGGTCGACCCAACTTATGATCGAACGTATTTGGGAAGTAGAATTCCTAAATATACTTATGGGGCCAATGTAAATTTGAATTTCAAGAATTTTGATTTGTCGGTCTTTCTTCAGGGAGTGGCCGAAGTAAAAGGACAGTTGACCAACTATGCAGGTTATGCATTCTTTAACTTAGGAAATATACAACGTTGGCAGATGGATGGCAGGTTTGATCCGAATAATCCGGTACGTTACCCTGAGTATCCACGTTTGGAAGTCATAACAAACAGTGGAACTGCGAATACAACAACCTCTGATTTTTGGGTCATTGACTCTGGGTATCTACGCATTAAGAATGTACAATTGGGGTATAATGTACCTAAGAAAGCTACCGATGTCGTAGGCATCGACAATCTAAGATTGTATTTAGGTGCCGAAAACTTGCATTCTTTCAATTCGTATAGAAAAGGTTGGGATCCTGAAATCAACTCTGGTGGTTCATACTACCCTATTTTAACGACCTATACCTTCGGTGTAAATTTAAAATTTTAAGACGATGAACACATTATATATAAAATACTTCCCTACATCAATGTTTTTCAAGTTTCTGTTTACGGCCATCCTCATGACTGTAACTGTTTCTTGCGATAAAGAACTAGAACAATTCCCTAGTAACGCTTTTGCGAAAGATAACTTCTGGACATCGGAATCCAATGCAAATATTGCCCTAACGGGTGCTTACCGAGGAGCAGTTGAATATGGCACCCAAGTGGTTCCTTCCGATTGGTGGACCTACTGTGGTATTGTTTTTATGGAGTTTGCGACCGACAATGCCTATGATCGGCGTGGTGACAATTCAACACAAAATCGACTTACCAATGGCACACTACTTCCCAACAATAATGTGGTCAAGGGGTATTGGGACGGTTCATATCAACGAATCGCAATTTGTAATGATTTCTTGGAGAACATCGAGAATGTTGAAATGGATCAATCAAAAATAGACCGGATGAAAGCTGAGGTCTCTTTTCTAAGAGCTACCCAATACTTTTATATATCGCAGTTTTGGGGCAGTGCTCCATTGGTAACGGCTACCTTGACTCCTGATGAGGCCAATAATGTAGATAAGGCTTCAAAGGCAGAACTGGTCGCTTTTGTAGACAGTGAACTAAAAGCCGCTATTTCTGCCCTTCCGGCTTTTGGTGAATTGTCCGCTTCAGAGGCAGGCAGGGCCAGTAAACAGGCAGCCTTGGCCTTTTTAGGACGTTTGTATCTTGGTGAAAATGATTTTGCTGCTGCCTCTGCGGTGTATAAGCAGATTATTGATATGGGCGATAATATCATAGATCCCGATTATCAATCGCTGTTTATTCCCTCCAATGAAAATAGCAGTGAAAACATCTTCAGTAGCCAGTATTTCGGCGGACAGGCCGGGAATTCGCTACCTCAGCACGCTTATCCAGCGGTTGCATCGGGCTGGCACATTGTTAATCCACAGGGAAGTCTTGCCGATGCCTACGGTTTCGATGATGGCACACCACTATCTTATGACGACCCGAGATTTGATTATGATGATATGGGCGCAAATCGGGATCCGCGCTTTCGATATAATTTTATTTGGGACGGAGCTACTTTTAGCGGCCGAATCTATGATTGCCACCCCGACCATACCGAATCTGTTGATCAGCTCACCTATTCTAAACAAGCCACACGAACGGGTTATGGCTTACGTAAGTTTTTTGATGAGTCTTTTAGTGGAAATTTGCGTACCGACTACGGGGGCAATATTCCGATTATTCGATATGCTGAAGTATTATTGAGTTATTTGGAAGCCGAATTGGAGGCTGGTAATACCATTACGCAACAGTTGTTAGATGAGACGATTAATGCAGTACGGGGTAGGGCATCGGTTGGTTTGCCGCCGATTACCGAAACTGATCCTGCGACACTCCGACCGATTTTAAGAAATGAACGACGAATTGAGTTGGCACTCGAAGGACAACGTCTTTGGGATATTTTTAGATGGGGAATTGGTGATGAAGTTTTAGTAGGTGATTTCTGGGGAGCTCCCTTTCCGAATTCAACGCTATACCCAACCACTTCAAAGAAAATCGACGCACAATCTCGATGGTATGTCACCACTAAAAATTTTAGAGAGGGTGTTGATGATGTATGGCCGATACCCGAATCGGAAGTAAATGTCAATCCTAAATTAGGGAATTAAGCAGAACAGCGAAAATGACCATAAAAAGAAGAAAATTTATTCAAAATCTAGGACTTGCCGTACCCATGCTGGCAAGTCCTTTTAGCCCTATTCTAGCAAAAGAAATGACTTTGTCTCAGGAAGGCACACTAGACGTTGCCGATAAACCATTGAAGGCTGACTTTAAAAAGTTTAATGACAGGGTTTGGATCGGTAATTCATTTTGGGCCGTACCTATGGAAGATTGGGGAATTAAGAACGGCCGACTTGAATTTTCCGGTGTAGAGAAACAATCTCGCTTGCATGTGCTGACCCACGTACTTGGCAAAAATAAAGGAGATTTTGTACTATCGGGTAACTTAGGATTGCTGGAAGATAGAGACAATAAAGGGGCTGTCGGATTTGCTGTCGGAATAAAAGACCATACCGATTCGCAAAGTGTTAAGGCGGCTTGTTATTTTGGAAAAGGGGTTTCCGTTGGGATCAGTTTGAATAGCGAAATCTATATCGGTAACAAAAAAGCGACAATGCCCAATGGGTTTAGCTTTCAAGAATTTTCATTAAAGCTTGAAGGCCAGAACAATGGAAATCAGACAGAACTTATACTTTTAGCTACCGATGAAAATGGTAAAGAAGCAACTTTAGCGCATAGTGTAAAAGGTAACTTAGAGGGGTTGGTCGCCTTGGAAAACAAGGGCGAGCAAAAAAATGAGAGCACCTTTTGGTGGAGCGGAATGCAATTATCAGGCTCTAAAATAACACATAAACCTAAAAATAGCTTTGGTCCAATTTTATGGGCTATGTATACGCTGTCACGAGGCAAGCTGAAATTAATGGCGCAACTTCCTCCGATAGGGATTAAAGATTCACAAACTATTGAATTGGAGTTGTTTAAAAATGGAAAGTGGAAGAAAGAAACCAAAGGAAAAATCGATTCGGTTTCGTTTACTTCCATTTTTACCCTTGACGATTGGGATGCTTCTGAAGACATAAAGTATCGTTTGCGATACACTTTAGACAAAGAAAGATATAGCTATGACGGTGTGATACGAGAAGAACCAACGGACCGACCTTTAACGTTTGGCGGGCTTACTTGTCAACATGCGATGGGGTTTCCGTATCGTCCTTTGGTTGAAAACCTTGATAAGTCGAATCCTGATATGTTGTATTTTTCGGGGGATCAGTTGTACGAAGGTAATGGAGGGTATCCTATAAAAAGACAACCTGAAGATAAGGCTATACTCAACTATTTGGGTAAATGGTATATGTTCGGTTGGGCGTTCGGCGATGTGTTAAGAAATCGACCTAGTATCTGTACACCCGATGATCATGATGTGTATCAAGGGAACCTTTGGGGAGAAGGTGGAGAACGAATTTCATTTGAAGCATGGGCAAAAGTTCGCGATGCCCACGGTGGGTTAGTGCAAACTCCGAATTTCGTAAATATTGTAAACAAGACCCAATGTGGTCATATGCCCGAGGCCTATGATCTGGCGCCAATGAAATCGAACATCAGTACATGGTATACCCATTTGGTTTATGGAAAAGTAAGTTTTGCAATTGTTAGTGATCGGCTTTTTAAATCTGGTCCGGAAATGGTTAGACCCGGGCAGGGGAGAATTGATCATTTGACAGCACCGGTTAAGCCTGGTGACCTAGAATCAGATGGCCTTAATTTTATGGGCCAAAGACAGCTTGACTTTTTAAATAATTGGGTTGCCGATTGGAAAGGTGCAAACATGAAAGTATTGCTTAGTCAAACCTTGTTTTCAAACGTGGGCACGCATCATGGACCGGAAAAACAGTTTCTTTTCGGTGATCTTGATTCCGGAGGATGGCCGAAGTCAAGAAGAGATAAGGTAATCCAAACTATTAGAAAGGCCTGTGCTTTTCACATTAATGGGGATCAGCATTTACCATTTATGGTTCAATATAGCGTAGATGAGCCAAGGGACGGAGGGTGGACCTTCTGTACGCCTGCTATTTCTACGGGTTATCCGCGATGGGGGCAACCTGATGCGGTAAATGTGCCTTTTTCAGATAGACCAGCGCACGGTTTACCCAATACGGGATGTTATCGTGATGGTTTTGGTAATGATAACTATATCTATGCCGTAGGTAACCCTACCGATGATTTTGAAGAGGAAACAGATCGATATCAAAGAGCTCAGAAGAAAGCTTCTGGTTATGGCCTAGTAACTTTTAATACCTCTGAACGAACAATAAAAATGGAAGCAATTCGCTTTTTGGCAGATTTGGCGAAGACTTCTGAAGAAAACACCTATCCAGGATGGCCCTTGACAATACAACAAACCGATAATGACGGGCGAAGACCTTTAGGCTACCTTCCCAAAATAAAGACGGAAAGGCCTGACCAGATGTTGAAAATCGTTAAAGAAGATACGAAAGAATTGGTACGCGCCATACGAATTAAAGGCCACACTTATACACCTGCGGTTTACGATTTGGCCAAATATACTTTGATCGTCGGTGAAGGTAAATCGGAAACGGAGCTGACCGGAATAGAAATCACCATTGACCCTACAGAGGAAGTCTCGGTTTAGTAAAAAACCATAAATTTGAAACAAATTAATTATAAAAATACCAAACAGTTCATGACAAGTTTAAGGAATTATTTTTTCAAAGTCACGCTTTTATTGCTAGTGTTGTCCGGATGTAAATCAAAAGAGGAAAAAACGGTGGCGCAAGTCGAAAGCCCGAAGCAACCCAACGTTGTTTTTATTTATATGGATGATTTGGGTTACGGTGATGTAAGTGCATACGGGGCAACAGAACTTATTACGCCGAATTTCGATGCCTTGGCCGAAGGGGGTGTTCGCTTTACCAATGGTTATGCAACCTCGGCAACCTGTACACCAAGCCGATATGCAATACTTACGGGGCGTTATCCTTGGCGGAATAAAGATGCCAAAATACTTCCGGGTACCGCACCTTTAATCATAAGTACAGATCAATTGACCGTTCCAAAAATGTTAAAGGAAAAGGGTTACGCTACGGGCATTGTTGGCAAATGGCACTTGGGCTTGGGTAATGGAAACGTGAATTGGAACGAAAGAGTATCTCCGGGACCCAATGAAGTCGGCTTTGACTATTCTTATATATTGGCAGCAACGCAGGATAGGGTGCCTACAGTGTACATAGACAACGGAAATGTAGATGGTTTGGATCCGAACGACCCTATAGAAGTGAGTTATAAAAAGAATTTTGAAGGGGAACCCACAGGATTGAAGAATCCGGAGTTGACAACAATGAAATGGCACCATGGTCACAATAATAGTATTGTAAATGGAATTCCACGTATTGGGTACATGAAAGGTGGTGAGGCCGCCAAGTGGAGCGATATCGATATGGCAGATCACTTTCTGGCCAAAGCACAGGAATATGTTACTGCGCATAAAAATGAACCCTTCTTTTTGTATTATGCCTTGCAGCAACCACATGTACCGCGTACACCGCACCCACGTTTCGAGGGAAAATCAGGTATGGGGCCAAGAGGTGATGTTATTCTGGAAGCGGATTGGGTTGTGGGTGAATTCATGAAGACTTTAGAAAGTGAAGGACTGCTGGAGAATACACTTATTGTTTTTTCAAGTGATAACGGCCCCGTAGTCAACGATGGTTATTATGATGATGCTGTAGAGAAATTAGGAGATCATACACCTGCAGGCCCGCTACGTGGGGGCAAGTACAGTCTCTTCGAAGCTGGTACTCGTGTACCTTTTATAACTTATTGGAAAGGTACGATTTCACCTGGCACATCTGATGCGATGGTGAGCCAAGTAGATCTACTTACTTCGGTAGCCGCCTTGGTCGGTAGTGATAAAAAAGGTGAAGATAGCGAGAACCTTCTTGATGCTTTTATGGGAAAAACGGATAACGGTAGAAATGAATTGGTATTGGAAGCAACTTCAAGAACTGCTTTCAGACAAGGCGATTGGGCTATGATTCCACCATACAAAGGGACGGCCATTAATAAGTACGTAAATATAGAATTGGGTAATGACAGTGAATACCAATTGTACAATTTGAAAGAAGACTTGGGGCAAACCAAAAACTTGGCAAAAGAAAATCCAAAAAAATTGCAGGAAATGCTTCAATCCTACGAAGCTATTAGAGGTGAAAGTAATACTAAAATCAAGGAATTGGAATTGAAATAAAAATTAGGGGAACTCTTGCATTTAAAAAATGTAGAAAGGGAACCGAACATACTTAAAATACAGGCCGTGTAGGGGTAAAGCACTTTCGTAATGAGCGTGTTATATCGGGCACGGCTTTTTATTTTCTTTTTTATATGGAAAAAAAATTGGATATTTGAGGCATCATGAAGTTGTAAAATTATGTTTTATATAGATGTCACAGGGTTTATTCCCAAGAAGTAATCGAATCATCTTCGGTCGATTTTTGACGTCTCCTTTTTTTCAACATAATTTCTTCCAAAATGCAACATTCTAGTAGAATACCCTTTAAAAAAATAATTCAATATTTTGTTATAGCCGTAACTGGCAAAGAAACGGAATTTACGACCGGTAGCATTCGTAAGGCAATTTTCATGCTGTCCATTCCCATGATTTTGGAAATGATGATGGAATCTATTTTTGCCATTGTCGATATTGCCTATGTTTCCCAAGTAAGTGTAAATGCAGTAGCAACCATAGGCCTTACCGAGTCTGTAATCACCTTGGTGTATGCAGTGGCGATTGGTTTAAGTATGGCTGCAACTGCCGTTGTGGCCCGTAGAATAGGAGAAAAAGATATTCAAGGTGCCCGAGAGACCGCTGTTCAAGCTATTGCCCTAGGCGTTGTGGTTTCCACCATCGTGGGGGTGATCGGTTTTGTTTATGCCAAAGAAATATTGGCACTCATGGGCGGGGAGCCTGATCTGATTGCTGAAGGTTATGGGTATACCCAACTATTGATAGGGGGCAACATCACCATTCTCTTGTTGTTTTTGATTAACGCGATTTTCCGTGGCGCAGGAGATGCCTCTGTGGCAATGTGGGCATTGGTACTTTCAAACGGACTCAATATTATTCTAGACCCCATTTTTATTTTTGGATGGGGCCCCATTCCAGAATATGGTGTCACAGGAGCCGCCATTGCAACGAATATCGGACGGGGGACCGCCGTACTTTTTCAACTTTGTGTACTTTTCTTTGGATGGAGCCGTATACAAATCGGTTTTCAAGATATCGTCATCCGTTTTAAGGTGATGTTAAATCTTATCAGGGTTTCGCTGGGAGGCATAGCCCAGTTTTTAATCGGGACCTCTAGTTGGGTCTTTTTAATGCGAATGATGTCAGAGTTTGGAAGTGAAGTCCTTGCCGGGTATACGATTGCCATTCGCGTGATGATGTTTACGTTGATGCCATCGTGGGGCATGAGCAATGCTGCAGCAACATTGGTCGGTCAGAATCTGGGTGCACAGCAACCTGATCGGGCCGAAACTTCCGTTTGGAAAACTGGAAAGTACAACGCCTATTTTATGGGCGTTGTTTCCTTGATTTACCTGTTTTTTGCGTACGAAATTGTAGGATGGTTCAATACCAATCCCATAGTAATCGAAAACGGGGGACTCTGTCTTCAGATTATTGCTGGAGGCTATATTTTCTATGCCTACGGAATGGTCGTTACCCAAGCATTTAACGGAGCCGGCGATACAGGCACACCTACGAAGCTAAATGTATTTGCGTTTTGGTTGTTTCAATTGCCATTGGCCTATTTGATGGCGATAACTTTAAATATGGGGGCGATTGGCGTTTTTATAGCCATCACGGCAGCTGAAGTATTATTAGCGGTCATTTCTATGGTATGGTTTAAAAAAGGAAACTGGAAAAAAGTTAGGGTGTGATGCCGTTTTTGTAACTTTAATGCTTTTAAATTTCGATACAATGGATGAAAATAAAATAGGGCTAAATACCATTTGTACCCATGTTGGGGAAGTAAGGGACGAACAGTTCAAAGGAGCAATTTCTCCCTTGTACATGAGCACTTCTTATGCCTTTGAAGATGTAGAAGTTAAGCGATATCCGAGATATTTCAATACACCCAATCAAGAAGCTTTATGCAAGAAAATTGCACTTTTAGAGCATGCCGAATCAGGGTTGATTTTTGGCAGTGGCATGGCGGCGATAAGCACGTCGCTGATGGCATTTTTACAGGCGGGAGACCATGTGGTGCTACAACAAATATTGTATGGGGGAACCTTTCATTTGATTCATGAGGAATTCAATAAATTCGGAATCGAATATTCGTTTACCGAGGGTTGGCGGCCAGAAGACTTTGAGGCCAAAATACGACCTAATACCAAAGTCGTTTATATAGAAACACCATCCAATCCGCTATTGACGATTACAGATTTAAAGGGTGTGGCACAGATTGCTAAAAAACACGGAATCGTTTCCATGATCGACAATACATTTGCTAGCCCTGTAAATCAAAACCCTATTGATTTCGGTATCGATGTAGTTATTCATAGTGCTACAAAATATATGGGTGGTCATTCCGATATTTTGGCAGGTGCAGTTGCCTCATCCGAAGAAAATATCGATCGAATTTTCAGTTTGGCAAAGAACTTTGGTGGTAGCCTTAGCGATTACACCGTTTGGTTGCTAGAACGAAGCCTAAAAACTATGGGAATCCGGGTAAAGGCCCAGAATGAGAATGCCCAGCGTATGGCCGAATATTTGGACCGAAACGAGAATATTAAAAATGTATATTATCCAGGTTTGTCAAGTCATCCTGATCACGTCCTTGCAAAATCACAGATGAAAGGTTTTGGAGGGATGTTATCCTTTGAATTGAAAGATGATTTGGATGCATCACAATTTCAAAAATCCTTGCAATTGATTAAACCTTCCATGAGTTTGGCGGGTGTTGAAAGTACCGTGCTATCTCCAGCGCTCACTTCCCATGCTTTGTTAGGTACGGAGGAAAGGGAAAAACAGGGAATCTCGGACGGATTGATTCGATTTTCTGTTGGAATCGAAGAAATAGAAGACTTGATTGCAGATATAGAACAGGCAATGGAACAAGTGAAAGTAGCTGGAATACATATGTAGTAATGTATGTTATATTTTGGTGTGTTTGGTTCGATTGAATTACAGCGTATAAAAGAGAAGAAGTTGTTAAGAATGGGGCAAAATTTCGTCTAACCCGATAAATGTCCATATTTTTGCCCGCATTTCGTTAATCTTTGGGCTTTCATGCCTAATCGTTTGAAGCAAGCAGTTAAGCGGTGCAACCAAATTCACGAACAAAATAAGAGTAAATGAAATTAGATATATTGGTTTTCGGGGCCCATCCCGATGATGCCGAGCTAGGGGCAGGAGGCACAATTGCAATGGAAATCGCACAAGGAAAAAAAATAGGAATCGTTGATTTGACTCAAGGAGAACTTGGTACTAGAGGTTCCGCTGAAATCAGAAGTGAAGAGGCTGCTGCTTCGGCAAAAATTTTAGGTGTTTCAATTCGAGAGAATTTAGGCTTTTCCGATGGTTTCTTTGTGAATGATAGCGAACATCAAGTGGAGGTTATCAAAATGATTCGAAAGTATCGTCCTGAAATCGTGCTCTGTAATGCTGTGGAAGACAGACATATCGATCATGGCCGGGGAAGTAAACTAGTCAGTGATGCTTGTTTTTTAAGTGGGTTGGTTAAAATAGAGACGGTTTTGGATGATGAGGAAATACAGCCCGTCTGGCGACCAAAAAATGTATATCATTATATTCAATGGAAAAATCTGAAGCCTGATTTTGTGGTTGATATTTCTGGTTTTTTACACAAAAAGAAAGAAGCTATTTTGGCCTATTCTTCACAGTTTCACGATCCGAAAAGTTCAGAACCTGAAACCCCAATTAGCAGTGTTAATTTTCTAGACAGTGTAGAGTATAGGGCCCGAGACCTTGGACGATTAGTAGGGGTCGACCATGCGGAGGGTTTTACCACGGAAAAGCATATAGCTATCAAGAGCTTGAATGCTATTTTTTAAGCCGTTTGGTGATATATTTTTTTATTCTTTGGCAAGGTGAAGAAGAAGCAGCTTCCTATTCTTAGGTCGCTTTCTACCCATATGGAACCATTGTTATTCTCGACCATTTCTTTGCACAGTGATAGGCCAAGACCTGTTCCCTTTTCGTTATTGGTGCCATAGGTAGTCAAATTCGAATTCTTTGCGAATAACCTGTCAGTAGTAGCTTTGTTCATTCCCACACCTGTATCTTTTACTGAGATTAACCAGTGCTCGTTTTTTTCTACGGCTTCTATGGTTACCGTTCCATGTTCAGGAGTGAATTTCAACGCGTTGCTGATAAGATTTCGAACTACAATGTCAATTTGATTTCTATCTGACCAAGTAAGGGTATTATCTGCAATTTTATTGACGAGCTTTATTGATTTGTTTTCGGCAATTTCAGAAAGCAGATTGATGTTTTCTAAAACTAGGTTTTCGAGTGCTACGGTGTCCTGTTTGGTGACGGCACCGTTCATTTGACTTTGCCCCCATGAAAGCAGGTTGTTGAGCGTAAATGAAATGTGGTCAATATCCATTCTTAGTTTAGGAATAAAGCTCAGAAACTCGTTTTGGTCAATTTCGTTATCCTTGAAAAGCTTTAGTAAACCTTGAAAAGCTCCGATCGGACCTCTGAGATCGTGCCCGATAATAGAAAAAAGCTTGTCTTTGGTTTCATTGTTTTCCATCAATTGTTTTTCGTTGTGTTCTAAATCTTTGGTCTTTGTCTTTAATTCGGTATTAAGGTTTTTTTGTATCCTCTCATTTCTTCTTACTAATAGTGTAATGGTTAGAAAAACTGCTAAAATACCTAAAGCGGTATATACATAATTTCTTTGTTGTGCCAGGGCTTTTTCATTTTCTATTATGAGCTCTCGCTTTTGCTTATCATGCGCTATTTTGGTTTTGAGCATGGTAAGACTCTTTTTATTCTCGTTTCTTGATAAGGTATCGGTTATTTTCTGATAGATTTCATGATATTCCAACGCCGACGCAAAATTTTCTTTGTTCTTATTGACCTTATAAAGGGTTTTTGCGCATTTTTGCATGCCCTCAATAAAGTTTATTTTTTTTGAAGTATGAAAGGCTTTTAAGGCGTATTCTTGAGATATACTGTCTTTTTCAAGGCCGAGATACGCTTCTGCCATACCATTTAGTAAATCAATTTTTCCGCGTTCATCTTGCAATTTTTCATGAAGCATTTCACTCTGTTTGTACCAGTAGAGCGACCAATTAAGCTTTTGTTTTTTTAAATAAATTTTGCCTTTTATTTCGTAGGCATAGGCCAACCAATCGATGATTTCATTTTTTTCGAATACAGTAATGCTGCTGTTTATATTATACATAGCATACTCCAATTCACCCATGTCGGAATAAAGAGAGGCTATATTACTCATGGTTTCTGCTGAAAAAATGTCGCTCCCAAGTTTTTGGTTAATTTTCTTTACTTTTTTATAGAACTCCAAGGCCTGCTTGTAATCTTTTTGGGAGGCATAAAGACTGGCAATATTTTCATTGATGATCGAAAGCATCAAAAGATTATTTGTCTGTTCGGCCAATTCAATATTTTCGAGATGGCCACTTAACGATTTAGCATAGTCTCCCTTTAAATTGTATTCGCCCGATAGTTTATTTCTAGCCGTTAGAATCAGTTGCGTGTAATTCTCTTTGACCGAAAGGGCCAATGCTTTTTTATAATTTGAAATAGCCGTTGAATGATCTCCTTTGTCGGAGTAGTAGTCGCCTAGGCCTATAAGGGCATTTGCCTTTCCTAGTTCGTAGGATATCGAATTACTAAACTTTAAAGCCTGTTTTGAAAGATGTAAGAGGCTATCGGTTTTGTAAAAACGAATTTCCTTTCCCAACTTATTAAGTAGATTTATGTAAATGGTGTCATTAGAACTGAAATTTATATCGGATTTAAGCTGGTTTATTTTCGCTTCGATACTGTCCATTTTAATTTGCTGGGCATTAGAAATTTGCATGAACAGCAGCACCAAAGTAAAAAGTAATGGAAACTTCTTATTTTTATAAAATGAAGTCAAAATAGGGGTTTTGACCAATAGCATCGTCACGGTTAAATTATTCAAGATTTAAAGTTACTTCCTCGATACAGCTATTTAAAATTTATGTTGTGAAACGGTGTTTTTTGTGTGTTTTGACCCTAAAACAATGTATTTTGTCGATATCTAAATACTTTTTGTTGATTGTGGATAAGGGCATTGAGCCGTAGTTTAAGATGGCTCGAATTATCTTGTCAAAATAACCGGTCTTTTATTTTGAAAAATAAGTTAAAAAAAATTACCTTTGCCATCGCTTTGAAATGGTGGTTGTAGCTCAGCTGGTTAGAGTGCTTGATTGTGGTTCAAGAGGTCGCCGGTTCGAACCCGGTCTTCCACCCTTGATAATAGTTAAAAGCCCCGTCAATACTAACGGGGCTTTTTGTTTCACCTGTTTTTTGAAAATTATACACCGCCTAATTTTTATTTTATAGGAATTCTTCTTTTTTATCTTCAATCGAGGTATAGTTCAAACATAAAACCCGGTTGGGTATAGGAGGGGGGGCACTACTTACCGACTTGTATTTTATAATGGTATATTGATTGACAAACCTCTCTTCGCTATCTCAAAAAATTGAATGGGATACTTTCTATTTTAATTGGTCGCTTTGTCTACTGCAAGACGTTTATCACGATTGGCTACTTCCCATGCGGTATAGAAAATCAATCTTGTTCTATTCTGAAGCAGGTCATAGTTGATTTTATCAGGAGTGTCACCCGGTTTATGATAATCGGCATGTGTTCCATTAAAATAAAAAATTATAGGAATATTATTCTTGGCAAAATTGTAATGGTCGCTTCTATAGTAAAACCTATTGGGATCATTAACATCATTATAAGTATAGTCGAGTTCTATATTGGTATATTTTTTATTTACTTCTTCCGAAAGTTCGTGCAATTCGGTACTTAGTTTATCAGAGCCTATTAAATAAATATAATTGCGATTACCATCGCGCTTTGGGTCTATACGGCCTATCATGTCAATATTCAAATCGGCTACAGTGTTTTCTAAAGGAAAAATAGGTTCTACATCTGTGTAATACTGAGAACCGAGCAGCCCTTTTTCTTCACCGGTAACATGAAGGAAAACAATGGATCTTTTAGGTCCATGACCGGCGTCTGCGGCCATTTTAAAAGCCTTTGCAATCGACAACATTGCCACACTACCGGAGCCGTCATCGTCGGCACCATTATTGATTTGGCCATCGGCATTCACGCCAATATGGTCTAGATGTGATGAGATTATAACATATTCTTCCGGTTTTTCGGAACCTTTTAGAATAGCCACTACATTTTCCGATTCAACTTGATTATTTGGGCTGGTAACCTTTAAATTTAGGGATAGTGGAATTTGTCTTGGTTTCTGATCTTTTTCTATCGTTGGTAGAATGGCTTTTGCAAAAACGTCATCGGCAAAAAAGCTTACGAACTCGGCATCTTTATTGGTTTTCAGCACCATCCGACCGCGGTCGTTTCGCCTCATCACCTCAAACCTATTCTTAAAACGCCCAAAATTGGCAAGATCGAAGAATATTATTCCTTTAGCACCTTTCTCGGAAGCCAACTCCATTCGTTTTCCAATAGATTCTGACATATTGCTCCAAATAGATTTTTCGTTGTTTCCTGAAAGGGTGAAATTTCCATCGGCGTTCAAAGGTTCTCCAGATTTTACCAAAACAATTTTTCCGGAAACATCGAGATGCTTATAATCAGAATATGCGTCTTGTTCGATACCGTAACCGGCATAAATGATTTCCTTATAATCACCTTCGACTGCCGCAAAAGTCAATATATGTTGTCCAATAGGAAAATCTTCGCCATTTACACTAACTGAGCCAGATGGAAGCTTGCTGAGTTCTAAAGGTACTTCTTGAAAGTAATCCCCATCTTTTTTTGCAGCAGGAATGCCTAATTTTTGATAATAGGCCTTTAAATATTCAACAGCTTTTTTTTGTCCAGGTTGGCCGGTTTCCCGACCCTCGAACTCGTCAGAAGCATACGTATACAAATGTTCTTTTAATTCGGCCTCCGTAATGCTTTCAGCATAGTCTATTGGGTCATATTCAGTCTTTTGAGAGTTTACGGCCTCTGAAACTGTTTTCTGTGATGAATTGCAGGCTAGGAACAACCCCGTAACTATGACAATTAGTTTTTTCATTCTTATGGATATGGGTAAGTAATTCGAAATTCAGCAAAATTATGAAAACAAAAGGAAAAACTAGAGATGCTTCTAGAATTATATAGGCGCCAACCTGTTAACTTTTTAAAAAGAAAAAATACGCATCCTATTTTTATCGACTTTTGCTTTGATAGCCGTATTTTAAGAAAAAAATACAACGGGTCTAGGCTACACGGGAATGTTTAATGGATACAGAAATGAGTCGGTAGAACCGTTAATTCGGCGAAATCTTTTTTTAAGATGCTTTGAGAATTGCAAATATTATGTGAAATAGTAGCATATATTTTTTTTTGGGCTAAAATAGTCCTAGAATTGGCCAACATTGGTACATTTATTCTAGTCCATTGCACCTATTTTTGTGCTACTCACTAAGATTATATGGACTGTTCAGTATTTATAATTATAAAATTTTAGACATTATGATAAGCGGGAAAAATTATATTGGAAACAAAAAATCGTCAAAAGGAAATAAAACATACCGGACATTTGACCCAAATTTGAATATTGCCACCGAATGGGAATTCTATGAAGCAAGCAGCGAAGAAATCGATGAAGCCGTCGATTTGGCGACTAAGGCATTTTCAGAATACAAGAATTATTCGGGTATTAAAAAGGCTGAATTTCTAAAGACTATTGCTGATGAAATCGAGGCTCTTGGCGATGAGTTGATTCAAACATATGTAAAAGAGTCAGGTCTACCTGAAGGCAGGGCAAAGGGAGAAAGAGGTCGAACTATGGGGCAGTTACGCGCGTTTGCCACACTTTTAGAAGAGGGATCGTGGGTCGAAGCTACTATTGATGAGGCACAACCCGATCGACAGCCAATGCCAAAAGTCGATATCCGAAAAATGCTGGTGCCTATTGGACCTATTGTAGTTTTTGGATCCAGTAATTTTCCATTTGCCTTTTCTACGGCCGGGGGAGATACCGCAAGCGTTTTGGCTTCGGGATGTCCCGTTATCGTAAAAAGTCACCCCATGCATGCAGGTACTGGAGAGTTGGTTTCTTTGGCAATTCTAAAAGCAGCGGAAAAAACAGGAATGCCGAACGGGGTATTCTCAAACCTTAATAGTAGTGGTATTGAGGTGGGGCAGCAATTGGTGATGCATTCAGGGGTGAAAGGAGTAGGTTTTACCGGAAGTATAAAAGGCGGTACGGCTCTTTATAAACTAGCCAATGAAAGAAAAGAGCCTATACCTGTATTTGCAGAAATGGGAAGTATAAACCCTGTGGTAGTACTGCCATCGGCCTTAAATGAAAAGAGCGAAGATTGGGCAAAACAGTATGCAGGTTCTATTATGTTGGGAGCTGGTCAATTTTGTACAAACCCTGGTTTGATTTTAGGTTTAAAAAGCGAAACCTTTTCAAATTTCACCACCACTTTGGGCACTGAAATCTCGACCTTGTTACCTAGCGTTATGTTACATCCTAATATTCATAAGGGTTTTGAAAAAGGAAAGCAGAATTTATCGTCGCAACCAGAAACTTCGGTAGTTGCTTCTTACGATGCAGCCGCAGCACCTAATTTTGCCCAGCAAAAAGTATTAAGGGTTTCTGGAAGTGATTTCTTAAAAAACCCTACACTTCATACCGAAGTATTCGGGCCGTTTTCCATTGTCGTTGAATGCGACGATGCAAAAGAATTGGAAACAATTTTAAATGCCCTGGAAGGGCAGTTGACCGGAACTATCTTAGGGAACGAAAATGAAGTAAAGGAGTATACGGCAGTGGTAGACGCATTGCAGAGCAGGGTAGGGCGTATCATTTTTAATGGGGTGCCAACAGGTGTAGAAGTTTGCCCATCAATGCACCACGGCGGGCCTTTTCCTGCCTCTTCGGATAGTCGATTCACTTCGGTTGGAACTTCGGCCATCAAGCGATGGGTACGACCGGTATCGTTCCAAAACTGGCCCCAAGAGTCGTTACCTGATGCTTTAAAAGATAAGAATCCTTTGGGTTTGACGCGAATTGTAAATGGCTTGCATAGCAATGCCGAAATCTAATAGGGTTCTTACAATCTAATAAAGTTCTTGGAATATTTGTAGGAATAACAATCGTTTTTCAAGTCATCATACTTGACGCCGTAATGTTTTAAGCGAACAAAATGGGGAACGGGAAAACTAGCAGGAAGAATCGCTGATAATTTTCCATTCCCCATTTATATATTTAAAAACAATCATAAAGGTGCCGTTAGCATCTCCCACTTCCCGTTCTAAGAAATATTCTCCCATAACATAATAAGCCTCTTTGTTAATTTTGGTAATCTTGGCAATTTTAAACTTTAAAGTACCCGTATGGGCTTTGCTCGGGTATCCCTTTTTATAGTTGTCCAATGTGGTTTGCCAGCCTTGCGTAATCTTGCCACGACTAAAGTAAGTGAGCGAATCCGATTTCCAATAACCTTGCATAAAGCCTTCCAGGTCACCTTCAGACCATGCACGCTCTTGTTGGTCAAGAATGGACTGTATTTGTGCGATGTCATTATTATCCGACGTCTGGGCATAGCCAGAAGCGAGACATAGCAAAACGAGAAAAGTTGAGAGTGTCTTCATACATTTTGATTTGAATGGGTACTATACATAATCGATTCGAAAGAACTTTATAAACAGAAGCATTGATTTTGAGCCAAACTCTTTGGGTACGGCTATCGGATTTAAAGTAAAACTTCACTATATTGTTTCCATATTCAATATATTTAATCATAAGTAAATGAACAACTGCTTTCGGAATTTTATTTTTCCCGCTTTCCTAACTATTATCACAGGTTTTACTTTTTTTATTAATGCACAAAAATCGCAAACCAAAAATGGCAAGCCCAATATCCTTTTTATTCTTTCCGATGATCACACTTCCCAAGCATGGGGTATTTATGGAGGTCTTTTAAAAGATTATGTGCAGAACAAGAATATCAAGAGGCTGGCCGATGAAGGTGCGGTATTGGAGAATGCATTTTGTACCAATTCGATTTGCTCCCCCAGCAGGGCCACTATTTTATCAGGACAGTACAGCCACATAAATAAGGTGTATACACTAAACGAAGCGTTGCCAGAGGGGCATCCGAATATAGCTAAGGCCTTGTCGAAAAAGGGGTATCAAACGGCGATTATTGGTAAGTGGCATTTGGTTCGCCCTCCAGAGGGGTTTGATTATTTTAATGTATTGCCAGGCCAGGGGCTTTATTGGAATCCTATTTTAAAGACTAAAGAAAACTGGAAAGATGGGCATGATGGCTCAGCAGGTAAAAAATATACAGGATTTTCAACCGATGTTATTACTGATCTTACTATCGAACATTTAGAGAAACGAGATACTTCAAAACCATTTTTAATGTTCTGTAATTTTAAGGCCACCCATGAACCTTTTGACTACCCTGAGCGATTTAAATCATTATATGCCAATGATATAATACCTGAACCTGAATCACTTTATGATTTTGGTCCCGAAACGACTGGGAGAACTTTTGAGGGACAAAAGCTTGAAAACTTGGCGAAACGTTGGCATCAAGCAACGGTTGACCCTGATAACTTCTGGACAAGTTACCCTGGACTGCCGTATTCTTTGGAAGGATTGGACAGCATTCAAAAACGAAAAAAAATATACCAGAAGCTGGTTAAGGATTTTATGCGATGCGGGGCCGCCATCGATGATAATATTGGAAAGCTTTTGGATTATTTGGAAAAGGAAGGCATAGCCGATAATACGATAGTTGTATATACCGCCGACCAAGGCTACTTTTTGGGAGAACATGGTTTTTTTGATAAACGGTTGATTTATGAAGAGTCCCTGAGAATGCCTTTTGTAATCCGTTATCCAAAAGAAATAAAGGGAGGGCAGCGCATTGACGATATTATACTGAATATCGATTTTGCTGCGCTCTTGGCCGATTATGGAGGTGTTGATAATACAGACTTCATACAAGGAGTAAGTTTTAGGGAAAACCTGAAAGGGAATACTCCTGCTGGTTGGAGAAAGGAAATGTATTATCGTTACTGGTTGCACGACCCTGTTAGACCTGGTCATTTCGGGGTCAGGAATGAACGATACAAACTGGCTTTTTTTTACGGTCAAGGGCTTGGAATGAAAGGGGCGTCTAAAGAAAGTAGTGAGCCAGTATGGGAATTTTACGATCTAGAAAACGACCCAAAAGAGTTACATAATGCCATAGACAATCCGCAATATGCCACAGTTATTGCAAACATGAAAAAGGCCATCCGTGTAGAGAAACAGAAATATAAAGATACCGACGACGAATACCCCGTAATGAAGGAGATTATTGAAAATGCTTTTTAATTGACCTTTTCTTATTATTTTTAAAGAAGATGGTTGCCCCCGATAGGTAGTAAAGAAAGGTCTGGATTATTGAAAAATCAATAGAATATAAAACCCTTTTTAACCACTTCATTATGAAAAGTACATTACAGCGTTTAATTGCAAAAAGTAAAAAAGAAGAAGCGGACTATGGCGCTTCAAGGAAAGCCGAAATGAACAGCCCTAATACAGGCGATGCACGGCGAAAATTTTTGAAGAAAACAGCTTTAGGAGGTATTGGGCTTTCCAGTCTTGTAGGGTATTCATTCGAAGATACCATAGCAGAAACTACATCAAAGGTAAATAGAGCCTCGGCTCCTTCCGAACTCAAAATAACCGATATGCGTTACGCATTGACAAAGGTTATGGGGGGCACGGCCATTATACGTATTGATACGAATCAGGGAGTTTATGGTCTTGGGGAAGTTAGAGATGCTGCAGATGTACGCTATGCGCTTATGCTGAAAAGCCGTATTCTTGGCGAAAACCCTTGTAATGTCGAAAAACTTTTTAAAAGCATCAAACAATTTGGGGGGCCTGCCCGACAAGCTGGTGGTGTTTGTGCCGTTGAAATGGCTTTGTGGGATATTTGTGGAAAGGCCTACAATGTACCCGCTTGGCAATTGCTGGGCGGACGCTATCGAGATAAGGTAAGACTTTACGCCGATACCCCGGAAGCGGGCTCACCTGAAGAACAGCAGCGATTGATAAATTTCAGGGTCAAGGAGCAAGGATATACGTGGCTAAAAATGGATGTATCGATTGCGGAGTTGAAGGGTATTCCTGATACTATTGTCAATGGAAAATTTTGGGAAGGTCCGAATGGAGGCCTTAACCAATGGGGTGATCAACGAAACTATATGTCGTACGGAAATACGGCCCATCCGTTTACGCAAATACAGATAACAGAGAAAGGGCTGGAACACTTACAGCAGGTTGTAGAAAATGTTCGTAGCATGGTCGGGTATGAAATTCCAATTTCAACCGATCATTATGGACATTTTGATTTGAATAACGGAATTCGTTTGGCCAAGGCTTTGGATAAATACCGATTGGCGTGGTTCGAAGATATGGTGCCTTGGCAATATACCGAACAATGGCGAACAATAACCGAGGCCATCGAAACCCCGACAACCACAGGCGAGGATATTCATTTTTTAGAAAATTTCAAACCCTTGATACATAATAGATCGGTTGATATCGTGCATCCTGATTTGGCCTCTTCGGGTGGTCTATTGGAAACCAAAAGAATCGCCGATTACGCAGAGGAATTCGGTATTGCCATGGCCATGCATCAAGCCGGAACCCCAGTTTCTTTTATGGCCAATGTGCATTGTGCGGCAGCCAGTCAGAATTTTTTGGCATTGGAGCATCATTCTGTTGATATTCCGTGGTGGGAAGATTTAGTGACGATGACGGGAGGAGGTAAAATGATCGATAAAGGTTTTGCACCAGTACCACTGACAGCTCCAGGACTAGGTATTGAACTCAATATGGATGTAGTAAAGGCTCACTTAGATCCTCGGGACAAATCATTTTTTGCGCCAACCAAAGAATGGGATGAATTACGCTCACATGATAGAACCTATAGTTAAAATGAGCTTCGCGTATTCCAATGTCCAGCCCTGATAATATTCGGTGAAACATAAGGAGTACAAGCGTTTTAACGGGGAGAACTTGTCTTGTCGTAATTAAGATTATTCGAAAGATATATGCTATAAACATATCTTGAACCTAACATTTTCAACAAACAAAGAACCAATTTTACAACTAACAGTCAACAAAGTCACAGTTATGAATCACAGAACAGTATTGATTATGATGCTCGTAATGAGCTTTTTTCATGTAGAATCCCAAGGGGTCGCCGCCTCACCGGAATATATTAAAGAATTGACCGCCGGTTGGAGCGGAGAACGGTTTGCCGACGGACGCCCAAAAGTTTCTGATGCGCTTTTAAAGAGATTAAAGAATATTCAAATAGAAGAAGCATGGGGGTATTTACGAAGCCGTGACTACCATAATCAGTACGAAGGTGGTTGGGAGGTTATTCATCCTGATAGTGTAATGACAGGTCGTGTGGTCACGGCTCAGTACATGCCTTTAAGGCCTGATTATCAGCAGTTGGTAAAAATAAAAGGGGGCAAAGAAAACCGGGATACTATCGGAGGGAGCAATTCATGGCCTATAGAGATATTACGCAATGGAGATGTTTATGTGGCCGATGGCTACGGTCGTATTGTTGATGGAACTTTGATCGGGTCTAATTTAGGAAATGCCATTTATACGAATTCAAATAATGGGGTAATTTTTGACGGGGGCGTGAGAGACCTCGCCGGCTTACTCCAAATTAAAGGTTTTAATGGGTGGTTCAGGGGAGAAGACCCGTCATACCTTCAACACGAAATGTTGACCAGCATCAACACTCCGATTCGAATCGGGCGCGCTACGGTTTTACCGGGGGATGTGGTATTGGCGAACCGCCACGGAACTATTTTTATTCCATCCCATTTGGTCGATAGATTAGTAATATCTTCAGAAGTAGTCGGTTTGCGAGATCAATTCGGATTCCAACGGCTGCGGGAGAAAAAATACACTCCTGGTCAAATCGACACAAAATGGACCGATACCATTGATGCCGATTTCATGAATTGGCTTAAGAACTATCCAGATAATAAGTTGCCGATGACCCGAAAAGAATTGAACGATTACTTCAAGGGGAAGAAATAACCAACAATCGATTTAAATAATTACTTTAACATATACTTAAAGATGAAATATAGTTTCAAGGTGATTTTACTATTCGTTTTCTGGGCCATTGCTACCAACGCCCAGTCTCTAAAGGAAGAAGAAACGGAAGTCGCAGGAGTAGTTGAGAAGTTATACGCTGCTATGGTCGAAAAGAATAAGGCTACACTCGAAAATCTTACTGATACTGCACTTACTTATGGCCATTCAAGTGGAACAATAGAAAATAAGGCGGAATATGTCGACGCAGTCATAAATGGCACTTTCGATTTTATTTCGATAAATCCAGCGGAACAGCGTATTTCTTTTTCAGATAAAAAAACAGCCTTGGTTCGACATTTTTTTGAAGCAAAAGGACTAAATGAAGGGAAACCTGCAGATGTTCGGATCGGTGTGTTGATGGTTTTTCAAAAGCATAATAAAAATTGGAAACTTTTGGCTAGACAGGCTTATAAGTTATAAAATCCTGAACTTCATATTTCTCATGAATAACTTCCCACTAATAGCAACTAAATAATCAACCTAAAAAATCGATATTTTGAATAAAAAAACCATTTATTCCATAGCTTTTGGCTTTGCCATACTACTTTTCATAAGTATTCTTTTAATGGTTTTTATGGGTAAGATCCAACAATCGGGACCATTAATGATAGTATTTTTTGGTATTCTGGCTTTTGCCTTTAGTGGTTATAAATCATTTAATGATTATGTTTTTACCACAATGATTTTTACAGGGGTAGCCCTTGCACTTTATTATCCCCAGTATTTTACCCATATCGGTGATTTCAAATTAACGGCACTCATCATCCCGCTGATTCAAATTATCATGTTCGGTATGGGTACTTCGATGAGCATAAACGATTTTGCTGCTATATTTAAGTCTCCGAAGGGCGTGCTTATCGGTGTTTCGGCCCAACTAGGCATTATGCCTATTATGGGTTTTGTATTGGCCAAGTTAAGCGGATTTCCTCCTGAAATAGCTGCTGGTATCGTTTTAATAGGATGTTCCCCGAGTGGAGTGGCCTCCAATGTAATGGCATATTTGGCAAAGGCGAATTTGGCACTTTCCATAACCATTACCTCCATTGCAACATTGTTAGCCCCGTTCTTGACGCCATTATTGATGAAGCTATTGGCAGGAGAGTTTATAGAAATCGATGTGTTAACGATGATGTGGAGTATTGTAAAAATGATTATTCTACCTATTGGAGCGGGATTAGTGTTCAATAAATTATTGGGGGAAAAGGGGAGATGGTTGCATAAGGCGATGCCCCTTTTATCAATGTTGGCCATTGGCATTATAATCACTATCATAACTGCGGCCGGTAGAGACAGTCTCCTTGATATTGGGGGTATATTGATGGTTCTGGTTTTGATCCATAATGTATTTGGCTATTTTCTCGGATACTGGTATGCCCGTTTACTACGATTGAACGAACAAGATTCGCGTACGATTGCCTTAGAAGTAGGCATGCAAAATGGCGGATTGGCATCGGGTATTGCTAATTCTTTGGGTAAGATTGCCACAATGGGCTTGGCGCCTGCCGTTTTCGGCCCGCTAATGAATATTACCGGGTCTATTCTCGCTTCCTATTGGCATAAAAAACCGACCAATGAAAATATCGATGCTCCAAATATCAGAAAAGATTTAAATACTTTGTAGTCTGTTCGTACACATATAAAATAAATTCTATTTTTGAATTTATCAAATCCTGATTTAGAAATTCCAAATTGTATAAACCCGTTGCATCTTAACTTTTTATAATGAGAAGACCTTTTTTATTTCTTTTGCCCTTTGTCTTAATTTTTGTTTGCTCTTGTAACGATTCTTCCAAAAAAAAATCTGGCGAAACCACTGAAAACATAGATTCCTTAAGTGCTTCCCAAAAACCAAATATTATCTATATTCTTGCGGATGATCTAGGTTATGGGGATTTAAGTATTTACGGACAGCAAAAGTTCGAAACTCCGAATATTGATAAACTAGCCAAAAGCGGGATGCTTTTTACCCAACATTATTCAGGAAGTACCGTTTGTGCTCCTTCAAGGTCAGCTTTGATGACCGGCATGCATACGGGCCATACTGTTGTTCGTGGAAATAAGGAGGTGAGACCAGAAGGGCAACACCCAATTCCCGATGAGACCTATACCTTGGCCGAGGCCATGAAAAAAGCGGGCTATGCCACTGGGGCTTTTGGCAAATGGGGGCTCGGATTTCCGGGTTCTGAAGGTGATCCAAATAATCAGGGTTTTGATACCTTTTATGGCTATAATTGCCAACGTTTAGGCCATAATTACTACCCGTATCACTTATGGTCGAATAAAGACTCGGTAGTGCTTGCTGAAAATTCAGGGATGAAAGATGGAGTTTATGCGCCGAAATTAATACATGAGCAAACGCTGAAGTTTATAGATGACCATAAAGATGAACCTTTCTTTTTGTATGTCCCTTCAATTATTCCCCACGCCGAACTGGCTGCTCCAGAAGAATATATGGAGAAGCACCGTGGGAAATACCCTCCTGAAAAGGCTTATGAGGGGGTGGATGACGGCAAGGAGTTTAATTTAGGGCCCTACCGTTCCCAAGAGGATACTCATGCCGCTTTTGCCGCTATGGTCAATCTATTGGACGATCAAGTAGGGGAGATTATGGATAAAGTAGAAGCGCTGGACATTGCCGATAACACCTTAATTATATTTACTTCCGATAATGGTCCGCATGAGGAAGGTGGCGCAGATCCCGATTATTTCGAGAGCAATGGTCCGCTTAAAGGGATAAAACGCGATTTATATGAAGGGGGTATCCGGGTGCCTATGATTGTCAGTTGGCCTGGAAAAATTGCGCCGAATTCGCAAAGTGACCATGTTTCGGCATTTTGGGATGTTTTTCCTACCGTTTCAGAAATTGCCGGAATCGATGCTCCGGATAATTTAGATGGAATATCTTTTTTGCCAACATTGTTAGATAAAGAGCTGCAAAAAGAGCATGAATACCTGTATTGGGAATTTCATGAAAAAGGAGGAAGACAGGCCATTCGAAAAGGAAACTGGAAGGCTGTGCGATACAATGTTTTTAAAAGCCCGGATGCTCCCTTAGAGCTTTATGATTTGTCGACCGATATTGGCGAAGAAAACAATGTAGTACAGAATCACCCAGAGGTTGTTCAGGAAATGGAGAAAATTTTTAAGGAAGCCAGAACTCCTTCAGAGATTTTCACCTTTGGTCAGGGAACATATTTGGGTAGTAAATAAGCAAGGTAGATTTCAACAAAAAAGGGCTGCGAAAATTATTTTGCAGCCCTTTTTAAGTGTCCTTAATTTGAGTTTATTCAGTTTCGATGAGCGATTTGTAAATGCCCAGCTCTAAACCTCTTAGTTCCGCAAGTCCGCGTAATCTTCCAATTCCAGAATAACCAGGGTTGGTTTTTTTGTTTAGGTCATCCAACATTTGATGGCCGTGATCGGGCCGCATCGGAATGGAAGCGTCTTTTCTTCCTTCTTTCTGCCGACGTTTTTGTTCCAACAAAACTCGTTTTACAATGCCGTACATATCAACATTTCCTTCCAAATGGTTGGCCTCGTAAAAATTACCATCTGCATCACGCTGGGTACTCCTCAAGTGCAAGAAATGAATGCGCTCGGCGAATCGCTCCGTTATTTGCAACAAGTCGTTATCGCCACGAGCTCCCAAAGAACCCGTACATAAAGTGATACCGTTGCTCAACGATGGAACTTTATTGAAAATATGGGCATAGTCTGCTTCGGTACCCATGATTCTCGGTAGCCCTAAAATAGTGAATGGTGGATCATCGGGGTGAATACACATTCTGACGCCATTTTGTTCGGCAACAGGTATGACCTCACTTAAAAACTGTACAAGATGCTCTCGCATTTCGTCTTCCCCGATATTTTTATAGGTATCAAGAATATCTTGAAATTTACTCAGATCATAACCATCTTCAGAAACAGGATAGCCTTCTGCCGATCCGGGAAGGCCGGCAATAATCGTTTTTACCAAATCTTTAACCGCTTCATCCGACATGCTCTTATAGTACTCAGCCGCTTTATCGATTTGAGAAGCGGTATAGCTTTCTTGGGCACCTGGCCGCTTAAGTATGTGCAGGTCAAAAGCAGCCAAGGCGGCATGCTCAAAAGATAAAGCTTTAGAGCCATCGGCCATAACACGGTATAAACTTGTTCTGGTCCAGTCAAGAACCGGCATAAAGTTATAACAGACCACATGTACCCCACATTCTGCCAGGTGGATGAGGCTTTGTTTGTAGTTGACGATGTGCCGTTCAAAGTCCCCAGTCCGGGTCTTTATATTCTCATGTATGGGCAAAGATTCTACGACCGACCACACGAGGCCACTATCTTCTACTTCTTTTTTTCTCTTATTGATTTCATCCTTAGACCAAAGCTCACCGTTCGGTATGTGATGTAGCGCCGTAACGATACCCGTAGCTCCGGCTTGTTTTATATCACTAAGGCTTACGGGGTCACTCGGACCGTACCACCGCCATGTTTGTTCCATCTTCATCTTTTCTATGAATTTAATATCTTGTTATTCTTAATTAAACACCGCTAAATGCACTGAAGCCACCATCGATGGGGAGAACAACTCCTGTAATAAATCGTGCGGCATCACTGCATAAAAAATGTACCGCTCCATTTAATTCTTCAGCTTCCCCAAAACGCCCCATGGGGGTGTTTCGAATGATGGTCTGTCCTCTTTCGGTATAAGATCCATCTGTATTCGTAAGCAAGGCCCTGTTTTGGTTTCCTATGAAAAAACCGGGCGCAATAGCATTGACGCGAACTCCCCCACCAAATTTTGTAGCCATTTCAACAGCCATCCAACGTGTGAAGTTTTCCATGGCTGCTTTTGAAGCCGAGTAACCAGCCACCCTTGTAATGGCCCTATCGACAGCCATCGATGAATAATTGATAATGGTGCCTTCTTTTTGCTCGGCCATGCTAGCTCCGAACACCAAGGAAGGTAACACAGTACCATTGAGGTTTAAGTCGGTAACTTTTTTAAAATCATCCATAGCAAGATCAAAAATCGTTTTGTCAGGGGCAATAGTCGCACCGGGTAAATTTCCGCCAGCAATATTCAAGAGGATATCAACTTTGCCATAATGGGCAAGAATTTCATCTTTGGCATTTTTTAGCGATTCTTCGGAGAGGATATCTGCCTCATAAGCTGTGGCCTCGCCACCTTCAGATGTTATCTTTTCTATTAATTGGGTTAACGATGATTTTTTGCGTGTCAAAAGAGCCAATTTGACTCCCGATTGAGCCAAACTAGTGGCTGCACTTTGGGCGAGTGCCCCGCTAGCTCCTGTAATCACAGCAACTTTATCCTTTATCTGAAATATGTCATTCATACTTTATTATTTTCGGTCGGGAAGATAAAACAATAATTTTGAAACTTTTGTTCAGTCTTTATGAAAATTGCTTTTTACAAAAAAACAAAATCGGTATATTTCGGTAACGCATATTTTTGAGACAAGAACATTGATTTAACCAGTACGTTGCAATGAAAAAAAAGATATCCTTCGAAAAAAGCAAAAAGCAAAAAACAAATTTCACGAGACGAAAGTTTATTTCTACTACCATATTATCGGCGGGTGCTATCAGCATTATTCCAAGGCATGTTCTTGGAAAGGGGTTTTTAGGACCAAGTGATCGTATCAATCTCGGATTTATTGGTCTTGGAAAACAAAGCAGGGGACTGGCCTCAAGATTTATTGGGGAAACCGATGCGCAAATTGTAGCGGGTTGTGATGTTTGGACCACCAAGACGGCTTGGTTTGAAAATCATGTAAATTCATTATACGGCGAAAAAAGGAAAACAAGTGGGCATAAAGGAATAACGAGTTACAGTGAATATCAGAAGTTGCTTAACAATAAAGATATCGACGGCGTAATCATTGCAACACCGGATCACTGGCATGCCCGACATGCGATCGATGCCATGAATGCCGGAAAAGACGTGTACTGCGAAAAACCACTTTCTCTAAAAATCATGGAAGGTATTGATATGGTACAGGCTACCAAGTCTACGAAAAAGGTTTTGCAAACCGGAAGTATGCAACGGTCTTGGGAGAATTTTAGAAAGGCCTGTGAACTTGTTCGAAACGGTTATCTTGGGGAAATAAAGAAAATTTTGGTCAATGTAGGCGACCCGGCGATACCCTATAATTTAAGTAAAGAGGATACGCCAAAAGAGGTTGATTGGAACCTTTGGTGTGGACCGGCACCTTTGCTGGAGTATAACCATCGTTTGGCACCTTCCAATAATGACGTGAAGTTTTGGCCCGATTGGCGTCTGTTCGAAGAGACCGGGGGTGGTATCTTGTGCGATTGGGGAGCTCATATGTTCGACATCGTGCAATGGGCACTTGGAATGGACCGATCAGGGCCGGTTCGGTATTTGCCGCCCAGCGACCCTACAGCTGTAAGAGGACTTCGAATGTTTTATGAAAATGGTATTGAAATGGTTCATGAAGATTTTGGTCGGGGTTGGGGCGTTCGGTTTATGGGATCTGAAGGCAAGATGGATGTAAGCAGAAGTTATTTGGAAACCGACCCGGTAAATATTCTTACTGCTGAATTAAAAGATTCAGATACGAGACTTTACCATTCCGACAATCACTATCAAGACTGGTTAGATGCCATTAAAAACCGAACCTCGCCCATTTGCGATGTGGAAACCGGACATCGTTCGGCTACCGTATGTAATATCGCGAACATTGCTTATAAATTGCGAAGACCGTTAGAGTGGGACCCTAAAAAAGAACAATTTAATGGGGATAGTGAGGCCAATGCCTTACGCGGCAGAAAGAGCAGGGAGTTTTAGACGTGAACCATGGAGGAAGATTTCCTATGAAATATGGCCCCTTTCCTGTAAATGTAGTCAATGGATTGAAAACACATAGAGGGTAGGGACCGTAAATTATCTAAAACACTAATGCTCTTCCAAATGAAAAACTTTTTCCAATGAAATCCATTTTTCACCAGCTTTGGCCCATGGTAGTGCCTGTTGGTAGTCCCACATAAGCTTTTCCCAGTCTTGTACTTTTGGATTGTTGGCATCCATATCTGCTTTTCTTTGAAGGTCAAAAGTTTCATCGACGTCCATAATCATAAACATACGGTTGCCTGTTAAGTAAATTTCCATATCTACGACACCTGCATCTTTAAGGCTTTTGGTCACTTCAGGCCAAGTGACCCCTTTGGAATGATAGTGCTTATATTCGGCGATCAATTTCGGATCGTCCTTTAAATCACAAGAGAAACAGAATCTTTTTGTATTTGCCATAATTCAAATAGTGTTGTGTATTAAATATTAATAGTTGTATTATTCAGATATTCTTGCAAATGAACGGCTATAAATTGTAAAAATTTATAGCATTTTGGCCCATTATAGCTTTTTGCTCATTCTCACTAAGGGGAGCAATAAAATCGGTCACTAGATTCTTTATTTCGCCATATTTTCCCGCAAGAAAACAAACCGGCCAATCGGATCCGTACATGACTCTGTCGGTTCCAAAAACCTCCATAACCAATTCCATATAGCGAGTGATATCTTGAGCTTTCCATGAATTCATGTCGGCTTCGGTTACCATACCCGATAATTTGCAGTAAACGTTTTCATGTTGGGCAATTTCTTTCATCAATAAGGCCCATCCATCATAAAAACCATCTTTTATATAGGGCTTGGAAATATGGTCGATTACAAATTTATGATTGGGAAACCGTTTTACAAATTCAAGCGCAGCCCCCAATTGATGGGGAAAAGTTAAAATATCATAGGTTAAATTATGTGTTTCCAAATGGGCAACACCCCTTAAAAAATCGTGGCGCAAAAGAAAATTATGGTCAGGTTCATCTTGCACTACATGACGAAATCCTTTTAATTTTTCCTGGTCACTGTAGCGTTGAAGCGTTTCGTCTACCTTTGGATCCCTTAAGTCTATCCAACCCACGACACCCTTTATGAAATCATTTTCCTTGGCCAACTTTAATAGAAAGTCGGTCTCTTCAAGACTTTGGTCGGCCTGAACGGCTACACAGCCATCAACACCATTGTTGTCGAGTATTTTTTTTAAATCAGTTGGAAGAAAATCCCTTCGTAGTATGGCCATACTATCATTGATCCATGAGTAACGAACGGGGTCGTATTTCCAAAAATGCTGATGCGAGTCTATTGTCATCGTATGTGTTTTTATTTAAATTGTTGCTGTTTGAAAGTGAAACTTACTAAGTTGGTCAAGAATACCAAAATAGTTATAATAGCATACATACAAAAATTGATTCGCCAATTTTTATGTGATAGGCTTAGCTCAAGGATTCTTTGTTGTGATTGGAAACCGAACGTTGTTTTTTAAGGGCTATTTTTTGTTGCAACCATTGCGGGTAATCTGAATCATTATCGGCATTGAAAATACGTACCTCCTGTGATTCATCGAGTTGCAGTAAGTCATCTTGTTTACAGCCTAGTATAGCCGCCGCTGTATTTACTCCTGAATAACCGGCTCCGGCCACGCCATGCGATAAGATACTTGCGCCGCACATATATAGTCCGTCAATTTCAGATTTTACTTTAAAGGCAAAGGGGCCGATATGCTTCAAACTTTTTTCGGTACCGTAGACATTGCCTCTCGTAGTATTTATATAATATTTATTGGTAACAGGAGTGCCTAATTCTTGATGTACGATATGGTCGCTAATACCTGGAATCGCCTTTTCTACCCCTTTCATCATTTTTTGCGTTAACAACGCTTTAAAAGCTAAGTATTCGGGTGAGCGTGGGTCTTTTTCTTTGCTGAATTTTTCAAAAGGTTTGTAATCGATATAGGTAATCGCCTCTAAGGTATGGTGTTTTCCATCATAACCGGTTGGGTCTTTAAGGGTTGTGCAGCTGATGAATAACCCTTCAAAAGCTTCTTCTGAAGAAATATCGGTCGCCATCATTTTATCGTAGAGATCGTCGGCATCCATATCGGGCATCGACCAGATATTCCCTGAATCTACACCTGCTGCCCGTAAATCCATATCAACGGTAAGAAACAACATTAACGAGGTGCACGAGTATTTTGTTCGGTTTAACTTCTTATTTAATTTTTTACTTAAATTTTCTTTTCCGACCAAATTTAGAAAGGTGATTCCTGGATCGGCGTTGGAAACGATGCGCTTTGCGAACAATTGTTGTCCGTTTTCCAATTCAACCCCAATCGCCTGTTTTTTATTTTGTCCCTTGAGTAGTATTTTATTTACTTTTTGGCTTGTACGTACTTCTCCCTTATTTTTTTTAATGGCATTGGTCATAGATTTAATCAGTGCGCCCCCACCTCCCATTGGATAAAAACCACCTTTAAAATAATGATCCATAACGGCACAATGTAAAGGAAAACTTGCCTTTCTGGGTTGAAGTCCGTGGTCACCGCATTGTACATTAAGAATATTTTTCAAAAGGGGATTTTTAATATGCCAATTGATAACCGTCCGTAGACTGAAAAGCCCGAACTTACCCATATGCCTTGTGCGATAGGGGATTGTAACATTATCCCAAAAACCACTCATTTTTGGCAATAATTGTAGCTGCGTACTCACATTTCGTACCAATGTAAGATACTTGGTTATTTGCTTTCTTTCCTTTGGAAAGCGTTTGGAAAGCCGCTCTACCAATTCGTCAAAATCAGATGGAAAGTCAAAATGTTCATCGCCGATGCGACAGTGTTCATACCCATCAGGGTTCATTCTAAAAAACACGAGATCATTTGCAATACCCAGACCTCGGTACAAATCACTGGTAGATTCACCCTTTCCCATAAGACCGACGTAATGAACACCTGGCGTAAAACGATGGCCGTTAAGATAAAAACTGTGGCACCAGCCCCCCGGAACATCGTGCTGTTCCAACACCAGAACTTTTTGCCCGGCCCGGGACAAGCAAATTGCGGTGGCCAACCCGCCCGCACCGGAACCAATAATAATGGTGTCATATTCTTCGGAAACCACATCATTTTTCGTTTGATTTGAAAAAGACTTCGAGGTATGGTTTATCGTATTCATAGTGGTTCTTGAAATCATCTTCGGGAACAAGATGATTTGATACTAGTGCGCTATTGCCAGTCGAAGATATGCATAAAATTTAAATGTAGGTGATAAGAAATACAAATGAAATGACGATAACCCCTTCGGGTAGAGGAGTGCTACCTTTTTAGGTGATATTTGACAATTGAACTTTAAAACATGCAAACCCCATTGATCTTTCAAGAGCAATGGGGTAAAACCTTCGTGCATGGTATTCAAGGTTAAAGGGTTGAGATCATGTATTGCTAAGTGCAAATGCATTTGTATCTCCGGCATCGTATTCGTCTAATCGTTGTGTACCATCTGTGGCCAGAGAATATACCCATAGGTTTTCTGCAAAGGCCGCTTGAAGACAACCACCTACTAGCCTAGATACTGGAAAGGGCGTATTGTTTTCAAATATGCCTGCGTTAAGGTCATATTGTCCGACATCATTGATTACATATCCGCTTTGATTAATACTCGGATTTATTGCTTCGGTATTGTTACCTTTTACGACCCTGAAGACAAAATTGGCGAAGTCGTGAACATGCGATGCAACAAAACTGATTTTGACCGGATCGCCTGCAGTAGTATATCGCAAGAAACCACAGGGGCCCGAGAGATTCCCCCCAAGTTCGACATCTTGAATGTCTGCCTTACATTTATTATTGTCAATGCGTACGAGCACTTTTAGATTACGAGCATGGCCTGGATCCGGCGGATTAGCGAGTGGAATATTTAGATGTTTATTCGGTGCATTTACAGAATTACCCGAATTGTTGAAATTGGAAACTTGGAATACTTCTTTAGGAACATCCACTACTTGAAATACCCCTGCGCTGTCCATTCGCAATAATTCCAGGTCAAAACGCCATAGCCCGTCTGCAATGTCAGGGCTTTTTGTATTTAAGGCCGCCGACCAGAAGTCTGGACTGGTCCATTGAATGGTCAATGCCTTATGTTCGGGTGGAACACCTTCATCATCATAAATGTTCCAAGAAGGAATGCGGTAACCGATATTTTGTTCGCTGCCTTCTGCACCAAGAGTTACCCATTTTGTTTCAAAGTGTTTGTGCCCATCGGAATCTGTGGTGATTACAAAGTAGTATTTTTTAATCGACCCGTCAACCACCGTTGTCTCAGGGGAAGGAATAAGATCCAAATTTGCCGTTTTTATTAGGGTTTTTGTCCATCGGTAGTGTGTAATTCCAGTTTTTGGCAAACCATCACCGAATAATAGTTTGAACAGCAGTGTGCTTCCGAAGGGGTTTATTTGTTCAGCATCAAGTATATCGGTACAACCAACATTTCTAAAACTTGTTCCTTGAAGTGTTATTGGTGTGTCTTCCTGCTTTATATGAAGTGCCGTAGCATGATGTCCTATCGACCGGAACCAGACCAATTCACCTTCCAATTCATCATCACAACTGCAAGGTAGTACCCGTGGATCGGTAATTCTTATGTTCAGATCTTTGCCACATTCATAGTTCCAATGCGTATGACATGGAATTGAGGGGCGATAGACGGTTACCCATTCGCCATCAATATTGACTTCCACCCAAATATAAATATCCTTGTCATTGGTAAAGTTTAGATAGTTGAAATCAAAACTTCCGTTGCAATCACTATAGACCGTTGCGATTTTAGTGCAACGATAAAAGTAAGGCCAGAACCATGGCCACAAACAAAGATATGGATGTAAAAGATGGAAATTTTTATAAATAGTTGCATTTACCGTGGCCTCTGAATTAGACAACAGACCTCGCTTAACGTCATCGGGTAGTTTTACCAATAAAGCTCTTTGCAGACCTTCAGGGGAACTTAATTCTAAATCAATTTTGGGGTTTACTATTTTTTTTATTGGAATTTTTGGATTGATGATAGGAGGGATTTCGATTTCTGGTCTTAATACCATATCCTTCAGCTTTTTTCCAAGATCGGTAATGACAGGCCTTGGAATTTTTGGCCACCACCATTTGATACGATCTATTTCACAGATATTGACCCGAGCGTCACAAATGGGCAATACTTGGTTTTCTCCGTCGATGGAGAATGATTTAGAAAGATTACCGGTAATTAGGCACCATGCCCAAGTAGGAAACTTGAATTTAGGTAGTCCTACGATGTTCATTTGATTGTTTCTATCGAGTTTAATCGAGGGTTGGTATCCTCCCATTTTTTTGATAAGAATAGGACTTATTTTACGCCCCTTAAGCTCTTTGGGCATTTCAGGACCTATTATGATTTGACTTCTGCCGCTGAGTTTTTCCGCAGTGGTTTTCAGTTTGGCCTCTCCATCCTTGAGTTCTGCCGATTCCAAAAATTTTTCTTCAGAATCAAAAAGGTACAGGTAAAGGTCTTTTTGTATGTCTCCTCCGTCAGTTTTTACTTTTACGATAACCGCTTTGCTTGCCTTTTTTGCCATGATTTTTATTTTTATGTTAAATTTTGCCAGTTTATAGGAGTCCGTTTGTCGTAAATTCAATCAACCTGATAAAAAGGGTCGAATTTTTTCAACTGTGAGGGAACCGATTGGTTTCGTACTATCAAAAAAATCGCGTTTTTTGACTGTAAACAATATTTATTCGGTTTTTTGCTGGGAGGAACTATTTGTTTCCGGGGGTAGAAATATATTACATTGATAATATACTATTGGCTTTCAGGCCGAGGTGGTTGATCAAACTAAAAATAGGGGATGTAATGGGTAAATTGGTGTTAAATTGTATGCATTGTACATCTTTTAGTATATATAGCACATTTTGACCCTTATAATGCCTTGTTCATAGATAGGTGCTAAGGTGTGTTGGTCAACTAATTGAAAATTAATGCCTTAATCGTGTTAAGAAATGCAGTAAGCCAGGTGTTCCAATTTAAACGTGCTGCAGTAATGCTATTCTTTTTTCAAGGCTTCTGCGATTGCCGCTTCTACCATGGGCTCCATTACTTTATAGCCGGCAACCGTGGGATGCACTTCGTCTGAAGCATATTCCTTTGGAAGTCCGTTGCGCTTATCGGCCATTGCCGAAAAGTAGTCTAAATAAATAAAACCTTTTTCTGCGGCATAGTCCTTTATAAGTTTGTTCAGTGCCGGAATTTTTTCGTTGGGTTTAAGTCCGGGTCGCCAGGGATAATCAAATGCGGGTAAAACGGAAGACAACACGACTTTGATATCGTTAGCCTCTGCGAGCTCGGCCATAGATTTGATGTTATCAAGAATCATTGGAAGCGTAGACGGTCCTGTATTACCGGCTATATCATTGGTTCCAGCAAGAATAACTACGACTTTTGGTTGTAGTGCGATTACATCTTGGCGAAAACGGAGTAACATTTGTGGTGTGGTTTGTCCGCTAATACCTCGGTTGATATACGGCTTGCCTTTAAAGAATTCAGGTCTTTTGTTCAACCAGCCAATGGTTATTGAATTGCCCATAAAAACCACGCGATTCTCGTGGTCTGAAGCTATAGCGACTTTGGTATTCGCATCTTTGAATTGTTCGAGGTTGGGCCAGTCTTGAGCCTGTATTTCCGTTGTTGTTCCTAGAATCATTAATAGTACTATAAGTAAAGGTCGTTTCATGTTGGGTTCTTCTAAATTTAAGTTCGAAAAGTATCAAATGATTTTCGCTCTTCCAAATTCAAAGGTAGTGCTTTAAACAATTGGTCTTTGGTAGGTCGTTGTGCATACAAATAAAGGAGTAACGAAATGGCAATTACCAGATGTAAAGCATTGCCGCTTAACCAATATGCTACCAAGGCCAAAAAGACAGGGCCTTCTAAAAGCGCATATTTAATAAGAAGTGCCGTTTGGTATGCACTCAGTTTGCTTTGAAGGGAATTTTCTTTTTTTATGGATCGAATTTGCCTTTGAAAAAGAAAGATACCCATAAAATAACCAAAAGCTGCAATTATAGGAACAACGTAGGTGAAAATGCTATGGACATCCATCACCGCATTAAAGCTGTGCTTTTTCAAATAAGCAAAAATAGCAAAGGCCAAAGGCCCCGCTAACAAGGAGAGATGTATAATTTTTATAGTCTGTAAGCGCTTATTCGGTTGCATCAAGAATATTCAGTAATTTTCTATGGTCTTGGGGTCATGTGTAAGAGTTCCATTCCGGTAGATGATCTCGGTACGAAGCCGATCCAGTCCTTTTCATTGGAACCTTTCTGTACCTCTAAATACTTTTGGTTGTTTTCTTGTTTTAGGTGGATGCCTAAAAAGGCCGTCACGAAATGCTGATTGATGTTATTTATGCGTCGTTCATCCCATGAGGGTTCGGCATAACGGTAATACTCATCGATGTGCAAACCGGGCGCTAAAGCTTCTGCCGGAGGAGGATTGGGAGCCACATTGTGACGGGCATTTTTGTACGTTAACAGATAACGGTCAGCATTCACGGCTCCGGTATAAATGGCTTTTATTCCCTTTTCATATCCTGAGACATCGTCTTGGCTTCCTGCAACAAAAAAAGTTGGTGTTTTTAGGCCTTTTAACCCCTCGGCATCCCAAACACCACGCTCCATACCCCATGGGGCAAAAGTCACTACTGCTTTTATCCGGGCATCTTTTTTGGCTTTGTAGTCTGGGTTGCTTGCCGCATGTTTAATAATGGCGGTACTACCTCCGGTCATTGCAGTGAAGAAGGCCGTCAAGCCATCGCTATAACCGGCTCCAGCAACATTCAGAACCCCGTAACCACCCATCGAATAGCCAATAATTGCGGTGGTTTGGGCATCGACCAATCCTGATAAGAAATTGACCTGAGTATCTTTTTCCATTGTTTCGATTTGATCAATAACAAACGGAATATCTATAGCTCGATTGAGTAAGGTACTTTGAAAAGGTGCGGCGTCTTTAAAAGTAGAATCGGTATGATCTATGGCTATGACAACATATCCTTTTGAGGCCAAGTTTTCCGTTAAATATGACATGATGTAGCGTGTACCGACATACCCATGGCTAACAACCACCAAAGGAAAGGCGCCATCGGAAACCAAGGGGGCTGCATTGCGAACGGCTCTTCCTTCAAAAGTAAATGGTATCAAAGGTCTTAGGGAGTCATTGGCCGAACCCATGACTTCATCATACATTACCGAGGCATCCGTGTCAGATGGCAACGCCGCAGGATACCAAACTTCAACGGTCAATGGTCGGTCGTATATAGGGTCTACCCCCTTTTTTGAGTTGAGTATATCGACTTGGCCTTTATGTATCCAATTCAAAGTACGAACACCTACGGTATAGGCCCCTCGGGGGGCAAGTTCAGGGGCGTCAGGGAGTGCATCCCCATACAGAAAAGGTTCGTCTTGGGCAACAACTATCGCTGTACCCACTAGCAGTAACAGAATAGAGGTTATGGTCAGGTAACGGTTTTTCATATTAGATGCGCTTTAGAATACTAAATGTACGTAAATTAATGCGCCCGGTAATGGCAGTTGTTCTAAGAAGCTATTGCGCTTTATAAAAAAATACGCCGATAATAAGATGTCTTCTTGTTAGAATTTTTCAAAAACACCTAAGCCAAACAAAGCAAAATCGTATTTAACAGGATCTTTCGGGTCTAATTTTCTCAGGTTTTGATCTAATTCCGCCAGTGCTTTGGCATCATTTTGTTTTCGGCGCAACAATTTCAATTTTCGGGCTACATTTCCCGAGTGCACATCTAACGGACATGATAATTGTGCTGGGGAAATCGTATTCCAAAGTCCAAAATCAACACCTGTTGCATTGTCTCGTACCATCCAACGCAAGAACATATTGATGCGTTTCGCAGCAGAACCCTTTAAAGGGTCTGAGATATGTTTCGTCGTACGGACAGGGTGGGGCAGTTCAAAAAAAGTCTGTTTAAAATGGGATATTGCAGGTTGCAAGGTGTTAGGGGATGTATATTCGGCGAATACCCCTTCTAGGCCATTTTTTTTGTCATAAATGTTTTTCAAACTTTGAATAAAGTAGACCAGATCTATCTCATTAAAGGTTCTATGAACAAAACCTGACAACTGCTCCAAATCTTGCTTTTGGTGGTTCATTACAAAATCAAAAGGCGAATGGTCCATTCGTGCCATTAATTTATTGGCATTGTTGATAATGCTCTTTCTATTGCCCCAAGCGATAGTGGCCGTTAAAAAGGCACTGATTTCAATGTCTTGCTTTTTACTGAATAAATGGGGGATCTGCAGTGGGTCACTCTCTAAAAATTTAGGGTGGTTGTATTGCAGAACTTTGGCGTTCAAAAAATCCTTTAGCGTTTCATTATTCATCTAATGGGATAAAAATATCGTTATCAATTTTTAGGTGGTCTGGCTACGCGTGTATGCCATAGTTCTAAAAGAAAAAAAGGCAGAACCTATGCTTTTGATTCATCAATTGTCTCTTCGGGCATAGTAATCAAACCATCTACCATCGTCAACTTGCGATCGGCAAGATTGGCAAGTTCTTGGTTGTGGGTTACAATGACAAAAGTTTGCCCGAATTGATCTCGAAGTTCAAAGAACAACCGATGTAGGTTGTCAGCGCTTTCGGTATCTAAATTTCCACTAGGTTCATCAGCAAATATAATTGAAGGGCTGTTGATCAAGGCCCTTGCTACCGCGACCCTTTGTTGCTCACCTCCAGAAAGTTCATTCGGTTTATGGTTGTAACGCTGTGAGAGTCCCAGAAAATCCAATAATTCTTTTGCTCTTTTTTCGGCATCTTTTTTTGCCGTTTTTTTTATATATGCCGGAATACAAACATTTTCCAAAGCGGTAAATTCGGGAAGTAATTGGTGAAATTGAAAAATAAAACCGATATGTTCGTTTCTAAATTTGGCGAGTTCCTTATCCGATAAGCCGGTTACTTCAATACCGTTGATGATCAGCTTACTTCCCGTTTTGTTCGATTGTAAGTCTAAAGTACCTAAAATTTGTAAAAGTGTTGTTTTTCCGGCTCCGGAAGCCCCGACAATAGAGACGACTTCCCCTTTTTTAATATGAAGGTCAACGCCTTTTAAAACTTGAAGTTTTCCATAGAATTTTTGGATATTGGTGGCTTTGATCATTAGCTAAAATTTGAGTTTCGAAAATTAGTCATTAACGAAGAGACAGCAAAATATAAAAGTTTACCGCCTTTAGCTTATTAATTGTTAGTTTTGACCTAAATTATCGTCTTATTGTTTTAGTAACGATAACAATAATTAAACAGAGAAAAAATAAATGTCGCCATATAGAAATTTAGAGGAGTATAATCTTGAAATAACAGATGAAGTAAGAGATAGGTATGCCTCCATTCTCAATGAGATAGGGGAAGATGTTGCTCGAGAAGGATTGGAAAAAACACCGGAGCGTGCTGCCAAAGCCATGTTGTTTTTAACCCAAGGATACAAACAAGATGCCGTCGAAATCTTAAAAGGGGCAATGTTTAAAGAATCATATGATGATATGGTTATCATTAAAGATATCGAATTGTATTCACTGTGTGAGCATCATATGCTGCCATTTTTCGGTAAAGCCCATGTGGCGTATATACCAAACGGACATATTGTGGGGTTAAGTAAGATTCCACGTGTGGTCGATGTTTTTGCTAGGCGCTTACAGGTGCAAGAACGATTGACACACGATATTTTAGAATGTATCAACGATACCCTGAAACCTAAAGGTGTGGCTGTGGTAATTGAGGCCGCCCATATGTGTATGATGATGCGTGGGGTTCAAAAGCAGAATTCGGTGACCACTACCTCAGGATTTCGCGGACAATTCGAAAAAATCGAGACCCGAAATGAGTTTTTAAAATTGATTAGTTCGCATTTATCGTAATTATGGGTTAAATAGGGTTGTGATACTTCTTATTTAGATGCAGCCAAGGAAACTGTTCGTATTAAAATGAATGCTTTTTTGGCATTCTTATTGCTTCATGTGAGGTGAATCCTTATTTTTAACTATGTCAGCAAAGAAAGACAAAAAGTATAACGACCTTTTTTTCGGATTGCTTTTCGACGGCATCGGAATGTTGTCATTTGCCATTCCATTCATTGGGGATTTTTCCGATATTGTTTGGGCTCCCGTGGCCGGTTGGTTAATGACCAGGATGTACAAAGGTAAAATAGGCAAGGCCGCTGGTATAATTACCTTTGTTGAAGAAATAATTCCAGGGCTGGACGTGATTCCCACCTTTACCATAATGTGGTTTTATACCTATGTGTTCAAACGTTCGGAGAAAAAGAAAATTCTAGAAGTAGAAAGAGAGTGAAACCCGCCCACTAGTATCTAAAATGCCCTGTTTTCTAAAGTGCCCTATTCTCCAATTGCAGCATCCGATAAACTATCCAAAGCATTGGCAATCGTACTTATTATTTGTCTATTTCCTTTAATTTTATGACGTTCTACCAAGAATGAGGGGTTGTTATACGAGACATGAACCATTCCATTTTCATCTTCCCATATCAACATTTTCTGGGGCAGGTCTAAAGCGGTAGTCTGTCTATTTTGCATCAAGGGCGTACCTAGCTGTGGGTTTCCGAAAATCAATAGTCGTGTCGGATTTAATTCAAGTCCGTTTTTTGAAGCATTTTCTTCATGGTCTACAGCGGCAAAAATATTTAGGTTCGGATTGTTCTCTAATGCCGCCCGGAGGCTATTGTAAGTGTCTTCAAATGTCTGATTACTTTTTTTGGTAATGATTCCTGCTCCCAAACCGACCATGCTACGCTCGGCCTCTACAATGGTGCCGTGGCTAGCTCCGGTCGTTAGGTTGGTCAATGCGGTTTCAATGGTCGGCAACGTAGGTACTCCTTCAAGACCATGGCGACTTGCTAAATAAGAGGTATTGTTAAAACCCAAATAGGTCACATCACTCTTATTTTTATATACTAGAATTTTTTGGGGAAGATCCAAACCCGCTAATTGATTTCTCTGCATTAAAGGAGTACCCAAATTCGGGTTTCCAAAAAAAATGATACGCGTGGGGTCTAGTTCTAAGCTTACAGTATTGGCATTGGCCGTATGGTCAACTTCAGCAACTATGGTAATATTAGGATTCTCCTGAAGTGCATTCCGTAAGGTTGTGTAGGTGTCTTCAAGAGGAATTTCACTTTTTGAAAAGGTTAAGCCCACAACATTAGGTGGGGGTTGAACGATTCCTTCTCCATGACCGAAATACTTGCAGGAGATTAAACTTATTGAGATGATAAATAAGAGTGCTTTAATTTTCATATTACAGTTTTTTAAGAACACCCATATATACGCATTAGTTTATCATGTAGTTGATCTAAACGAAAATCCTTTTGTCTTTATCGATTACTACGAGCTCGTTTTTAGTGGGATTTTTTTAATGCCCTTACTGTTTGGGATTGAATATATTAACCCACAATTGAAATTCCTTATGATTTTTTTGTAATAGAAGTACGGTTGAAAATTATAACTTTGAAATTATAAATAGATGTAATTTGATTGAATATGCGTAGACGAAATTTTGTTAAGAATACGGTATTGAGCTCTATGGCCAGCGTTATAGGTGTCGATATTGTATTTGGTACAACGATGCCAGATGGGTATGTTCCCTTGGCACTTCAAGATCCCGATCCGTTCGAATTGTTCAAAAAGGACAAGGAGATGGTTGTTTTGAATGATAAGCCATGGAATATGGAGGCGCAGGCCCATTTGTTGGATGATAAGATTACTCCAAACAAATATATGTTCGTTCGCAACAATGGTTTGATACCGGAAACAATTGATGTTTCAAAATGGACTCTGACCATAGACGGAGAATCTGTTGGTCAACCCAAAACCTATACACTTTCTGAACTAAAATCAAAGTTTAAACAACATACTTACCAACTCACTTTGGAGTGTGGAGGGAATGGACGCAGTGAGTTTGATCCACCGGCCAAAGGAAATCAATGGACAATAGGAGCGGTTTCATGTGCCACGTGGACAGGAATACGCTTACGTGACGTACTTGAAGATGTGGGTATTCAAAATGATGCAGTCTATATTGGTTATCATGCGGCAGACATTCACCTGAGTAGAGACCCCAATAAAGAGCCCATATCTAGAGGAGCGCCGATGTTTAAGGCATTACAGGACGAAACGCTCTTGGCTTTTCAAATGAACGGTGCCGATATTCCATTAACACATGGGTATCCGCTGCGTTTGATTGCCGGTGGATGGCCTGCCTCAGTTTCTGGCAAATGGTTACAACGCATCAGTGTGCGCAATAAGGTGCATGATGGAGAAAAAATGTTAGGAACCGCTTATCGAGTGCCCTGTAAGCCCGTTGCTCCGGGGGAGAAAGTGCCTGATGAAGAAATGTGTATCATCGAATCGATGCCCGTAAAATCACTGATTACCTATCCGAAATCGGGGGCAGTGATTGCAAAGGGGAAAAAGTTGAACATTCGTGGTCATGCTTGGGCTGGGGAATTGGAAGTTGTTAAAATGGAATTTTCCATTGATTTTGGTTCAACTTGGCAGACTTGCAATGTAGAAAAACCTATCAATCGACTCGCATGGCAGCATTTTTCTGCTGCCGTTGACTTTCCGGAAGAGGGATATTACGAAGTTTGGGCACGTGCTACAGATTCGAATGGTACGGCACAACCCATGTTGCTGCCCGGCTGGAACCCGAAGGGCTATTTAAACAATGCGTGTCACAGAATAGCCATAAAGGTGAGTTAATATGGGGGATACTAAAAAAAAGAATGAACATTTGAGGTCAGGTGCCCGAAGAATTTTAATCATGTTTTCTGCTGTTTTTTTGATTATTGGGGCAATGGGTATTTACTTTTTGACAGACCCTACTTTGTCTTTTTTTGATGTGCAGGAACCAGATTCGGAGCTTGTTGATGTTCCTAAGGGGGAAGACGATTTTGATAAAATTGAAAATGGAATTCATGTTCGTACGGGACTTGTTGAAGCGGAAGGATTGATGACCGTGGTCAATAATTGTACTAATTGTCATTCGGCCAAATTGGTCACGCAAAACCGAATGAACAAAGAGCGATGGTTGGCAACGATACGATGGATGCAGGAAACACAGAATTTATGGGATCTTGGTCCGAACGAAGATATTATTGTCAATTATTTGGTAACGAACTACCCGCCGAAGAAGAAGGGTAGAAGGGAGACCCTTGCCAATATCGAATGGTATGAATTGAAAGATTGATAGCTTTCCATGGTTTTGTATGAATGCAAAACCTAAGACATGAACAAGAATGGGGGCAATACCAAATTTGGTATTGCCCCCCCATTTTTAGTGCTACAAGGGGATGCTTATTCCTAAATTTACATTACGCCCAATATTGGCTATACCATCGGTTTTTAATCTTGACAAATGAGAGATATAGGTTTTATTCAATATATTGTTACCACTTATTCGAAGGTCTATCTGCTGCTTTCCAAGAAAAATGCTTCCGCCTAAACCTAAATTTAACAAATTGTATCCGTCTGAATTGGTTTCAAAAGTATTGGTCTTATTCTGGTCGAAGACTGAATTTAGGGTTACAAAAGCGTAATAGCTTTGTAATGAAGTGCTTCGGTTGTTGAATTCAACCCTTAGGGTGTTGGTTAGATTGTTTGCCGGTATTAGGGGTAAATATTCATCGCTACTCAATTTACCGGTTACGCTCTCAAAACTACTTTCTATATGTAACCAATCGAGTGGATGTGGATGTAAATGAAAGCCAAGTTCATAACCATATAGATTTGCATCTTGTTGTTGGTATAAAAAAACATCATCTCCGTCGATTACCTCCCCATTGGGCTCGATAAAAATATAATCATTGATGTTATTGTAGAACCCGTTGGCGAATAGCTCTATATGTTTCCCTTTGTATTCAAAACTTAGATCGGTTTGAAAGTTTTGCTCATTGTTTAAATCAGCATTACCAATTTCATAGCGATTGGTTCCTTCGTGTGATCCGTTCGACGTAAGTTCGGCCAAATTCGGAGCTCTAAAACCCGAAGCAAGGTTTAGCCTTCCGATTATACTTTTGTTTAAAAGCATTTTATAGCCAAGGGCAACATTGAAACTGTTGAAATCCCTGTCTAAAGCAGGTATGAACCTTTCTTCTCCATCGACCCCATTGACTTCCCCGACAATGGACCTGATATCATACCGTATGCCGAATTGTAAATCGCTGTCGTTTTCAAAATGTAAATGAGAGGTTGCGAGTACCCCGAAATCGTTGGTGGTCGCATTTGGAATCAGTATTTCTTCCCCAAAATTTTCATTGGTTTGATTCATTCCCTGCACACCGACAATAGTTTCCAGATTTTTCCATTTGGGCAAGTGATATTGAATGTTGTAATTGAATGTTTTTAGATCCATGGAAAGGGCGGCCCCTTCTTCCTCTTCATGTCCTTCCTCTTCATGTTCTTCTTCTTCATGTTCTTCTCCCTCTTCTTCATGTTCCTCGTCGTGGTGGTGTTCCTCAAATTCTTTTCTGTCATTAAAGATATAACCGAAGGTTGCTTCTAAACTTGATTTTTTAAAGAAAATGTTGGTTTTAGAACTTAAAATATGATTGTTTATTTTTTGATAGGGCATGTCTGGAGACCTGCGTTTTGTTTGTTCACCAATGCCTTCAGGAATGCCCAGGGTTGATTCGTTATAATTATAACGAAGTGCTGTTTTAAAGGAAGTTGCCTGATATCCTAGACCAGTTTTCAGGTCATTTTCACGGAAACGTGAATTTGTAGTTCGAAGTTCATTACCCGCTTTGTAATCGACGTGTGATGTGGTACTTCCTCTTACTAAAAACTTCAATCGATTGCCAGATGATTTGAATCCGGCATTTGTACGAAGCCCTTCCGTATTACTAAAATAATCGAAGCCAACATCACCGGCAGTTTCATTTGCCACTGCAAATTTCTCGGGATTAAGATAAAGCACCCCACCGAGTGCATCTGAACCATACAGTAGTGAGGCCGGGCCTTTGATGACTTCGACGCTCTCGATGCCCGCATCGTTTATGCCCAACCCGTGTTCATCGCCAAATTGTTGATTTTCAAGACGAACTCCTTGGGTGTACACTAGCACACGATTACCGCTCAACCCCCTAATGACCGGTTTTCCAATACCGACACCAGTGGAAACAGTTGACACACCGGCTATATTATTAAGTCCGTCGGCAAGGGTAATAGCGCCTTTCATCTTGAGGTTTGCAACATCTGCCCTTTCTACTTTCATGACATTTTCACGCTGTAATTGATGAAAGGGTGTTGAAACGATGACCTCTTCCATTTCAATGGCACTGGGTGTAAGGTTTACGTTTAATTTATTCGGTCCATCGAGAATCTGTAGGGTTTTTGAATAGGTTTCAAAACCGATGTACGAGATAACGACTTTATACTCGCCAGAAGGCAAATTATTTATTTGAAACTTTCCGGATAAGTCTGTAACACCACCTTTCTCCAATTTTGGAAAATATATTTCAACAAAGGCCATCACTGTGTTGTCTTCAGTATTACTTATAGTTCCGGATAATGAATTTTGAGCTTGGGCACTTATGTAAAATAAGACCGCAAGTAAAACAAAAAATAATTTTTGCATAACTAATATATAGATTCTGAGTACTGTGTAAAATTGGATTCATTCCTTAATTCTGCAATAACATTGAAAAATTAAGACTCAAAAAGAAATAGGCTATGCAGTTGGGGGGGGCCTTAGGGTGAAGTGAAGTTTAGTATGAGGGGCTATATAAGAATAAAAATTTTCTTTATTTTCCTTTATATCAAATGTCTTGTAAAAGATGTATGTAAAAACAGAGGGGTGAAATGGGGATGAAAACTGATACTTTTGAAAATCACAATCAAGTTCAACCTTATGTAAATGGACGGTACCTGGGTTGATGCATTTTTCCTCAAAATGCTCGCATACCGCATGGTGCAATTTTATAATCGACGGGGTTAAAAGTAATACCATCAAAGCTGCAGAAATACAGGAGGATAGTATTCTTTTTTTCAGGAAATGTACCACGGAGCAAATTTAACAAGTTATTGTTGGTCTACAAACCATCATCAACGTTAAACAATATATAATTTATTTGAACAGAAAGCCCAAGCCCAGACGGTTCAACATTTTTTTCTCAAAATTCCAGAAAAACTGGAATTGACCAAAGAGCCAACCGAAAAAAACCAATAAAACCTGGTATATCGGAAATATTAAAAGTATTCGCGCCGTCCAATACAGCCAAGATGCAGTAGTTTCTCTTTGCAACCCTATAAAATCAGTTAAAGGGGCGGCAAGTTTGGTGGCAATAGAGCCCGTAATTGCAAAAACTATCAAAATTATAATTATCTGAAAATTGGAGTCAATACCCCAACGCTTTTTTAATTTATCCATAAAACCTTCACAAGAGTTGGTAAATATAAGCCTTAAATTCGAGGGAAAAAAGGACCTAAACGTTGGTTGTATTTTCTTTGGAAGAAAATAAAATAATTATAGAGCTTGTAGTTCACCTCATAGCCGTAATCGATATTAGGATTGTAATCTATTTGGAGTTCATAAAGGTTAGGGCCGTACCGCTGGGGTTGTAATACCCTCTGATTCCAATTGACGACGTAAATTTGATTCCGGTTTTCAAGAAAGGATTGCGAATAATAGTTTTCGGGTCTCGCAACGCTTTTCAACCAGAAATCGAATCCAGGCTCAATGATTATTATTTCATATTCAGCCTCTTCATTCGCAATTGAGATGGTATCCCCTTGCTTTTGTTCGAAGGCTTTTTTTTCATCCGAGGAGATTTCCATAGCCTCCTTAGTGCTTCCGCAACTACTTACTATTAATAGGCTTAAAAATATAATTAGCCCTGCCGATTTTAAAATTATTTTTTTCATCATATTCTCAATTTAGCCATTTTTTTAATAGTTAGTCGAAGAAAACGACTCAAACTTATCCGCAGACGATGAGATAAACTACTGTTTGACAATAGAGCATAAAAAAAGTCGCTTGTGATGCAAGCGACTTTGTGAAAATTTGAAATTGTTTATTATTTTCCGAAAAGGCCTCCGAGGAGTCCTCCAAGACCACCTTTTTTCTTGGAGCCCCCCATTACCATGCCAGCGACGTCGTCTAAAACACTCCCATCTCCATCGGCATCTAATAAGGTTGTAATTAGACTCTGATTTTGTTGCGGCTGTCCACCCAACATGCTACCCAGAAGGCTATTCATACCACTGGAATCGTTTACATTGCTTTGTGCGGTTTGTTTTCCTAAAAGTCCCATTACAATTGGGGCAGCTATTTTTAGTATATCACCAATGGCGCCCGCATCCATTCCTGATTTTTGACTTAAGGCATTCGTCACATTCGCTTGCTTGTTGCCAAATACATGGCCCAGAATACCGGCGCCATCATCCATTACAGATTGGTCGACGCCCCCACTGAACAATCCTCCAAGGTTGTCTAAGATACCCCCATTATGTTTGCTCGAAAGTGCGCTCAATAACCCCTGGGCCCCCTCTGGGGAAGAAACATTTTTTTTCATAGCCCCTAAAATAAGAGGCATTGCCATACCCAACACATCCGCCGTTTTGTTTTCCGATTGCCCGGTTTGACTGGCCACTCCGCTAACGAGTTGTTGACCCATAGGGCTGTTTAATAAATCTAATAATCCTGCCATGATGTAGTGTTTGTTTTATAATTCACTTCCCAATGTACAAAAAAGACCGTCATACTGGTCAAATTGCAAGAAAGAATGGCGTCTATTTGAGTAAATTAATGATTTGGGAAGCCAATTCAGACCCGATACGATCTTGTGCTTCGAGTGTAGCTGCACCAATGTGTGGTGTCAAAGAAATATTGCTGTGCATAAGTATCTTTATCTCAGGCTTTGGTTCCGATTCAAAAACATCGAGACCTGCAAAGGCGATTTTTCCGTTCTCGAGAGCCTCAATCAAAGCTACCTCGTCTAAAACGCCTCCCCGTGCTGCATTGACAATACCTACACCATTTTTCATTACTTCGAATTCTTTCTTACCAATGACATATTCTTTTTGGGCAGGAACGTGCAATGTGATAAAATCAGAAGTTTTGAGTACCTCTTCTTTACCTATGCCCTTAAAATTAAAAGAAACTGACTGCCCATCGAAAAAATCAAGGTCAATTGATGCCTTTTCGATAAAAGGGTCGAAAAACACCACTTTCATACCTACACCTAATGCTACTTTAGCAGTGGCCCTTCCTATTCTGCCAAAGCCGATAACACCTAAAGTTTTACCTCTCAGTTCCATACCGCCGCCATATGACTTTTTGAGCTGCTTAAATTTGCTGTCTCCGTCTAAAGGCATATTTCGGTTGGCGTCGTAAAGAAAACGAACCCCTCCGAATAAATGTGCAAAAACCAATTCTGCAACCGACTCTGAAGAGGCTGCGGGGGTGTTGATTACATGAAGCCCTTTTTCTTTGGCGTATTCAACGTCTATGTTGTCCATGCCAACGCCCCCACGCCCGATTAATTTTAGGTTCGGGCAATTATCAATAAGATCTTTTCTGACCTTGGTCGCACTGCGGACCAATAAGCCGATAATCTCATTTGTGTTGATATAATCGATAAGTTGTTCTTGCGCTACTGTGGTGGTCAATACCTCAAAACCCGCATTTTCCAATGCAGTTATTCCAGTTTGTGAAACACCATCATTTGCTAAAATTTTCATATTTTTTATTCTATTTTACAGCTGGGAGGCTATGGAGACAATCTAAAAAGTAAATCGCCATAGCTTAAGAACTGTGAATTATCCTTTTCGTTCCATTTCACTCATAACATCGACTAATACGCCCACGCTTTCCAACGAAAGGGCGTTGTACATTGATGCGCGATAACCTCCGACAGAACGATGTCCGTTAAGGCCATTGATTCCAGCTTCTTTCCACAGGGCATCGAACGTATCTTTCAGTTTGTCATCGGTCAAGTTAAAGGTAGCATTCATGTTCGAGCGATCTTCGGTATTGGCAAAGCCTTGAAATGCAGGATTCAAATCAATTTCAGAATATAGCAGTTGCGCTTTTTTATTATTGATTTCTTCAATGGCGGCAATACCTCCTAAGTCTTTCAACCACTCTAAGGTCAACATTGAAACATAAACGGCAAACACGGGAGGAGTGTTGAACATACTGTCTTTACTGATGTGTACTTTATAATCGAGCATTGAAGGAATCTTACGTGAAACCTTGCCCAAAACATCTTCTTTGACTACGACCAAAGTGGCTCCTGCAGGTCCCATATTCTTTTGAGCACCTGCATAAATCAAATCGAATTGCGAAAAGTCGAGCTGGCGTGAGAAGATATCAGAACTCATATCACATACCAACGGAGCTTTAATGCTCGGAAATTTCTTGATCTGTGTACCAAAAATTGTGTTGTTGGAAGTTAGGTGCAAATAATCAATATCTTCAGGAATCGCATAGCCCTTGGGTATATAATTGAAATTTTCATCTTTCGAAGAGCCAACCTCAACTATTTCACCAAACAACTTCGCCTCTTTTATCGATTTTTCGCTCCAAGTACCTGTATTTAGGTATCCGGCTTTATTTTCAAGAAGATTATAGGCAACCATTAAAAATTCTAAGCTCGCACCGCCTTGAAGAAATAATGCATGGTAGCCTTTGCCTTCAAGCCCCAAAAGTTCTAAGGCCAAAGCCTTAGCCTTTTCCATAACTTCGATAAAATCTTTGCTCCTGTGCGAGATTTCGATGAGTGACAACCCGGATTCGTTCAAATCCATAACGGCCTCCGATGCTTTTAACAAGACTTCTTGAGGTAAGACACAGGGACCGGCACTAAAATTATGTTTCTTCATGATAATTTTGAAATTTAAGATGTAAAGGTCATGATTTTATCGTAAATCATAACGTGTAAAAATAACTAATTCAATTATGTTTTTAACAGGAAATCAACAGTATCAACACCGTCGGCATAGTCGTCTAGACGGGGCTTTTGTGTGGATCCGAACCTAATGGTTTCCAATTCGGGCCAATTACCCACCACACACTGTAATTTTTCTTCGTCCTGTCTTAATTTTTCTAGAAGTGCAGTTTTATCGGAATAAAACTCGTAGAATAACGTGGCGATGGGGGAGGCATAGCCCTCATCTTCTTTGAGGATAAGAAATTCATTATCCAAAATTTTGAATTCACTCATCAAGTAGACCGCTTTGTTATAATCGTAATTATTAGCATATTTATTCTGATGAATGATAGGATGATACGAATATATCGCTTTATAAAAGGTATCGAAGTTGTACCCTTCAGGAACAAAAATTTTAGAGACACTACGGCAGCCCAATCCATAATATTGAAAGATATCTTGTCCTAAGGCTCGAAGTTCTTCCGTTGATTCCTTTCCAGTCAAGACTGCAATGGAATTTCTGTTTTTTCTGATAATATGTGGCTTTTTGCCAAGGTAGTGTTCAAAATAACGCGCGGTGTTGTTGCTTCCTGTGGCAATTACGGCGTCATAATTTTCCAACTTACCTTCCGTGAAAACTATTTTATCTTTAAGGGTAGGATCTATCTGAATTAAATAATCGGCAAGAAAGGGGAGCAATACGTCATCGTTTGATGATTGTTTGATTAACGCCCTGTTATCTGTTAAAACAACGGAAAGAAAATCATGAAACCCTACCAAGGGAATGTTTCCGGCCATGATTATGGCCACGGTCTTACTATTATTTTGTGCCAGATTATAAGCGGTCAGCCATTTTTCAAGCTTGTTCTCAGTAAGTAATTCACTCCATTGTAGTAGGGAGAAATTGATGTTTTCTTGTGAGAACCACCCGTTCTTATGCGTTGCTAGGGTTACTTTTTCGTGGAATTGTGCTAAATTTGAACCATTAATTCCTACTAAATCTATAGGATTTTTAGAATATTCGCAATATTCCTTGAAAAAACTTCCAAGTTTAATAAAAGCTTTTACCTTATGTTGAATGTGTTCCATTATATTTGTAAAGGACTTATATAGGTTTTACCTTTGTGCAAAAGTAAGGATACTTTGGTAAATTAGATTTTAGAAATAATCTCGATGGAATCGAGACAGCATAAAATAAGATTATGGCAATTATAATTACGGATGAATGTATCAATTGTGGAGCTTGTGAACCGGAATGCCCCAACACGGCGATCTATGAAGGTGCCGATGAATGGCGTTACAGTGATGGCACCTCTTTGGAGGGAGATGTGGTACTACCGGATGGTAAAGCGGTAAATGCCGAAGAAGTTCAAGAGCCGATCAGCGATGAAATTTATTATATATCACCGGATAAATGCACCGAATGTATGGGCTTTCATGAAGAGCCTCAATGTGCCGCGGTCTGTCCTGTAGATTGTTGTGTGCCTGATGAAGATCGGGTCGAGTCTGAAGAAACGCTTTTGGGCAAACAACGTTTTATGCACGGAGAGGGATAAACAAAAAATAAGATATATCATAAAAAACCGGACAATCGTCCGGTTTTTTTATGATTGCATGTTTCCCTTTAAAAGGTAAAGCCGATTCTTGCGTAGTAATAGGCCCCTCCAAAGCCCATTTGTAACGAATCCCAGTACCCGCCGCCTTCTACCCAATCGTCTTGTTGACTTGGATATTCGTTAAACAAGTTATTGACCCCGACATTCAATTTAAGACCCTCACATAATTGATAGCCCAATACCACATCCGTTATCAGTTTAGGACTGTAATGATCGGTAGCTTGATTGATTTTATCTGCAAAACTTGCATAGTCCGAGGTGGGCTCCAACATTTGATAGTCTAAAAGATCGACACTGCTGAAACGCGTTAAACCCAATCCGGCGTCGAATTTGTTCTTATTATAATTGACGTTGAAAGTCAATTTACTTTCAGGTGCCGAGGCCAAAAGAAAAGCTTTGTCGCGTTCCCCGAAAAAAGTCTCGGCATCAAGACTTGCGTTATTGACATTGGTTATTTCCATATGGTTTAAATTGCCTGTGATAGTGGCGGAAAGACTACTGTCGTCAAAGTGCTTTTTCCATGATAAAACGATATCAAGACCCATAGTTTCGGTATCAACACCGTTGACAAAAAACTGAGCGGCTTCCACGCCATCAATTTGAGGTGTGTCAAAATTACCCGTTAAAACAATGCGGTCTTGTACATGAATATAGTACCCGTCTATCGTAGCGTTGAAGGCACCAAAGGTGGCCGTGAAACCCAGGCCTGCATTCAGTGCCTTTTCTTCCTTAAGTTGCTCGATTCCAAAGGAAGCGGTTACCGGACTGTTATTAGGAGACAATAATGACTCTAAGGCCGCACCGCCTACAAAATTGGTGAAGCGTAGGTTATAATATTTTTGAGCTAGGGAGGGAGCCCTAAAACCGGTGCTCACCGAACCTCTTATGTTTATATTCTCAGAAGCCTTGAATCTTCCGGCCAGTTTTCCATTTAAGGTACTGCCAAAATCACTAAAGTTTTCAAAACGTGCAGCGGCACTCATTAGAAAGGTTTCACTAAAGTCAAATTCGCCATCGGCATATAAGGAAAAGTTACTACGGCTTCTGTCTACTTCATTGGCCGGACTGTATCCTGGAAAACCTTGGGAACCACCAGGTCTTACGTCTCCCGTACCTGGTTCGGTAGGTTGGGTCTGATTGGCCGGGTCGGTAATGAGAAGGCCATTGACGTCGTAAGTTCCCCATGAGGCCTCTTCACCTGCAAAAATGACAAAGTTTTCAGTTCTATACTCTGCACCAAAGGCCAAGTTCATGCCTTCCAATACATCATCGTAATACTTCGAAAAATCTAAGTTGACCGTATTCTGTGACAAGGTATGACCTCCGGCATCAAAATCTGTTGGCGACCCATCCTCCAAAGAAGCATTCAGCGTACCTTTTATATAATAATGAAAATTATTTCTACCATACGTATTGCTAACATCTAATTTCCAGTCGTTTGCCAAGGTGGTTCTAAACCCGGCCGAAACGGAATTGTCAATGATATTAGACGTGATTCTAGGTGTAAAACCATTCGGATAAATCGAGGGGATAACTCTATTTCCGCCGTTTCTTGTAAAAGCATACGCATCGGTATCTCTATAATTTCTACCTCCGAAAGCATAGAATTCAGAGTTGGCGTTGAGGGGTACAGAAGCGTTGACCATTAAATTAAAACCGTCAATTGCCGCTTCACCAAATCCTTTTCTAAAATCAAAACCGGGGCGCAATGTCTTGTTTTTGCTCACATATTCTGTCGTAACGTTTACGAACCCGCCATCTTTGCCAATGGCAGCACCGAAATTCACCCCAGCTTTTAACGAGCCTCCGTCAAAACTTTGGTCATCGCCTATGGCGTTGCCATCTTTTTCGGTATCGAGGCGATAGCCATCTGTATTGGCTGTGCCTGTTGGGAAATCTCCTTGTGCGTTTGTACTATAGGCGCCATAACTTACAAAACCCGTTACTTGGTCGACATTATCCTTTAGAACAATATTGATTACCCCCGCTATGGCATCAGAACCATATTGTGCCGCAGCACCATCTCGTAAAATCTCTATTCTTTTTATTGAAGATGAGGGAATGGCATTTAAATCGGTTCCTGTATTTCCTCTTCCACGGGTACCAAAAACATTGATCAGTGAAGATTGGTGCCTTCTTTTTCCATTGATCAGTACTAAAGTCTGGTCGGGACCGAGGCCTCTTAGCGTCGCCGGGTCTATATGGTCGGCACCATCTGAACCCGATTGTTTGTTAGCATTGAAGGAGGGGGCTGCATATTGTAACAGTTCGTTGACCTCAATTTTACCACTTTGCGTAGCTACCTCGGCAACATCGATTACATCCACGGGAACCGCAGTATCGGTAGAGGTTCGTTTGGGGCTTCTAGAGCCCACAAGCATCACTTCATCGAGTTGAACTCCTTCCGTAAGTGTCATATTAATGATTGTCTTTCCAGAACTATCCACTTCAGCCGTATTAAAACCGATATAGCTAAATATTAAAGTCGCTCCCTCGGCAACCGTTATTTCGTAATTGCCATCAAAATCCGTGGTCGCGCCGTTCGTTGTGCCTTTTTCCACAATATTGACCCCGACGAGAGGTAGATCCGATTGATCCTTTACAACTCCACTTATCGTATTTTGTGAAAAACCGATAAAACCGCTAAAAAACAGGTTTAAAATTAATACGTAGGTTTGTTTCATAATCATAAAGTATTAGAAGTTAGTTAAACTAAATTAACATTATTTGTTGTTGAATGAACACGAAGCGGCTGAAAAGTTTGAAACGTCTTAGGGAATACGTAGTATAATATAGAAAGGAATACTATCGGAAAAAAATAAAAAAAGTAGTTTAATTCTTATAAATTGTAATGAGATGTGATCTAATAAAAGGTTCATGTAACTTATGTAAAGTTACTATTTATTAAATAGTTATAAGGGTACTCGGTTATAGAGACAAACATTGGTTGATTATGTCGCCTATGGTTTTGCTTTCGGTTTGTCTTCTTAATATTTATTTGTCGCTGTTCTGCTTAATATGTTGTAATAACAGAGCAGTTTTACATTCTTCCTATTATCTTTGCAGCTGTTTAAAAAAAATCGAATCAACGGCTATTTAGGTATTATCGCTTTTTGATTCTTACATCTTTTGATTATGAAAGCAGGTATTGTAGGGTTGCCCAATGTTGGTAAATCAACACTTTTTAATTGTTTATCCAATGCAAAGGCACAAAGCGCCAATTTTCCGTTTTGCACAATAGAGCCTAATATAGGTGTGGTCAATGTACCTGACTATAGGTTGGAGAAACTTGAAGAACTGGTTACTCCTGAAAGAGTTTTACCCGCAACGGTAGAGATTGTTGATATTGCCGGGTTGGTTAAAGGTGCCAGTAAAGGGGAGGGGCTAGGCAATCAGTTTTTAGGCAATATTCGTGAAACCGACGCAATTCTTCATGTACTTCGTTGCTTTGATAACGATAATATTGTTCATGTCGATGGCTCAGTCGACCCTATTCGTGATAAGGAAACAATTGATATGGAACTGCAGTTGAAAGACTTGGAAACTGTTGAAAAGAAACTGGAAAAGGTAAAACGGGCGGCAAAAACAGGAAATAAGGAGGCTCAAAAAGAGGAAGCCGTTCTTTTGAAATTAAAAGGCGGCCTAGAGTCTGGAATTTCGGTACGTGCAATCGAAATTGAGAAAGATGCCAGAAATGAATTTGTAAAACCCTTACAATTTATCACAGATAAACCGGTAATGTATGTTTGCAATGTGGATGAGGAATCTGCTGTATCAGGAAACGAATACGTTGACAAGGTAAAAGTTGCAGTCGAAAGTGAAAATGCTGAAGTTGTAGTTCTAGCTGTTGGTACCGAAGCCGATATTACCGAGTTGGATACTTATGAAGAACGGCAAATGTTTCTTGAGGATTTAGGGTTGGACGAACCTGGTTCTGCTAAATTGATTCGTGGGGCTTATAAACTATTGAATCTTGAAACTTACTTTACGGCAGGGGTGAAAGAGGTGCGTGCTTGGACTATACCTGTGGGTGCTACTGCGCCTCAAGCGGCCGGTGTTATTCATACCGATTTTGAAAAAGGTTTTATACGGGCAGAAGTTATTTCATATGTCGATTATACTGAATATGGGAGTGAGGCAAAGGTAAAGGAGGCCGGAAAGATGCGTGTCGAAGGCAAAGATTACGTCGTCAAAGATGGTGATGTTATGCACTTCAGGTTCAATGTGTAATATAGGCGCTTGTTTGTATTATGGATTCGCCTCAATTACCCCAGTAGAATTTGTTTTGCTTGGCCCCAGATTTTCAGCTGTGGGAGATTCGTAAGTACTAAGAAGTTATATTTAGTTTCTCGAAAATACCGGCGAACTCAGATTTTAGCTTATGGTCGTCAATAGGTTTGTGAATGATATGGATAGGCTTGGTTTTTTTAGCTCTTTCCAAGGTAGATTCATCTGAATTCCCTGTAATAAATATAACAGGTATTTTATATTTTTCGTAAATTATCTGGGAGGTTTCAATGCCATCTCTGCTCCCTGAAATACCTATATCTAAGAGTATTAAATTTGGTTTGTTCGCTTCTATAAAATCAAGTGCATCTTCACTATTATCGACAGTATTTGCAACCTCATGACCCATATCCGTTATGATACTTTCTAAAAACATTTGAATAATAAAATTATCTTCAATAATCAAAACTTTTAATTGCATTGGCCTACGATGTTTGCTCAATTTCTTGAAAGGTTATAATATAGTGGGTTCCTTGTTTAGAGTTATCTTTTTCAATATTGCCCCTGAGCTGCAATGCCAATTTGTGAATCAGCTTCAATCCGAGCGATACCGTATTTCTAAAATTGATATCATCGGGAAAACCTGCACCATTGTCTCCTATGCGTAATATAAAATTTGGATATTTCAATTTCCTGACTTCTATTGAAATAATTCCTTCTCCATTTTCGAATCCATATTTCAACGAGTTGGTAACTATTTCGTTGATAAGAAGCCCGAGTGGTATCGAGGTGTCGATATTTAAAAATAAATCATCTGCATCAATTCTGTGCTCAATTTGATTTTTTGAGCCCTTCATAGATGTAATCAATGTGCCGACCAATTGATGAAGATATTCCCCATAATTAATTCGGCTAAGGTCACTATTTTTATAGAGCATTTCATGAACTATGGCCATTGAATTAATACGGTATTGACCGTATCTAAAAAGCCCTTTAACTTGGTCATCTTCAATAAAACTTGATTGAAGGCTTAATAAACTGGTGATTATCTGCAAGTTGTTTTTGACTCTATGATGTATTTCCTTTAATAACGTATTTCTTTCCAACAAGCGAAGTTCCGAGGTTTCGTTAAGGGCGGTGATGTACTTGTTTTTTTGATAAAGTGAATATATAATGATGAGGAAAACCAGAATGCTTAACGTTAAAATCGCTGCGGTTTTGAATATTGAAAACTTATAATTGTTATAATCACTGTCAATTGCTGAAAAATCGGGCTTTGTATAAATTGTCCAGTTATGGGCTCCATCAAAATTTACTGATTTGGATAAATATACTGGATTGCCTTTATCGTTTACTTCAGTCAAATCTGTTTTTGAAGTCGAAAATTGAACTTCATCATCATGATAAAACACTTCGTTATCGGCATTGAGTAGGCCAATATCTAAATCGCTGAAGTTTTTGAGCCAATTATTGACGTTAAAATTTAAACCAACGATTCCTTTCAGATTATCTTCAGAAAAAACTGGCGTGAAAAATCGAATTGTGGGTCTATAGGGTACTTCGACTTTGCCGTTTTCGACATTGAAATCGAGACTCGAAATAAAAACCTCCCCAGATGCCAATTTTATTGTTTCTTTAAAATAGTAGCGCTCTCCTTTATGCTGTAATTGGCTATCTGGTAAAATAGTGATGCTGTCATTTCTGTTATCGACCCTAATAACTTCTTTCCCATTGAGGTCAATATACCTAGCTTGAAAATAGTTGTCCTCTATTTCCAGAAATCGTAAAAACTTTAAGGCGGAGAGATTCGTCGGTTGCTTTGTTTTGAAATCAAGTTCAATCAGGTCCTTAATAAACAAAATGTCTTTCTTGCTTATGTTATAGAGCTTGTGAAGCCGATCTTCACCATCGGTTAACCGATTGTTGGCCTTTATGTTCGCAACAAGTGTAATGTTTTTATGATAGGTTTTAATACGCTCAAAAGCGTTGTACCAGAGTAATATTGTGGAAATCAAAAATATGGCACTTGCCGTAATTGTTATTCTTTTGCCCATCTAATCGTTTAGGATAACTCTTTTTATCTATTTCGAATATTCCTGTCCACTATTCGAATTCTATTCTTTAAAAATAGAAGAGTTTCAAAGTTAATATATTGTAAGTTAATTACTACCAAAAAAATAACATAATTATTGGTATATTTTGAAAAAATGGAGGAATTCATACGATAATTCGTTTTTTTTTCAAGACTGAATAAAGTCTTGGTTGTTAAAAAAAAATGTACATGGGCATTGTAATTCGTTTGAAATTGTAACATTCATCTTTTTCAAAAATTAGAACTTGTCAATATGTCAATTCATATTTCTGAAAAACGGGTCGGGGTTCTCTTTGCTATTTTGGGGGTTGTTTTATTCTCAACAAAGGCTGTAATGGTAAAAATCGCCTATGGCTATGGAGTCGACCACCTAAGCCTGCTTTTGTTTCGGATGATTTTTGCGGTGCCAGTGTATGTGATTATCGCCTTTTGGAAGAAGCCTTTAAACCCGAAACAGATTCAAAGAAAAGACTTTCTTTGGCTTGTCTTTTTTGGAGTAGTGGGGTATTACTTAGCTAGTTTGTTTGATTTCATGGGGTTACAACATATCAAGGCCGGACTCGAACGTATTATTTTGTTTGTCTACCCGACTATTGTAGTTCTCTTGTCTTGGGTAGTTTTTAAGAAAAAGATTACAAAGACCCAAGCTGTGGCCATTGCTATTACATATATCGGAGTTATCGTCATCTTCTCGAACGAAATGGGAGTGAACAGCGGGCAAAAAGTACTTTGGGGCGGTTTTTTAGTCTTCCTAAGCGCCATAACATATGCAGCATATTTAGTGGGGAGCGGATGGTTGATTCCAAAATTTGGGGTAATGCAATTTACCTCCTATGCGATGATCGTCTCGACCTTTTGTGTTGTTGTTCACTACTTGTTGGTTAGTGACCTTGATATTTTTCGGTTTTCATGGGAAGTTTACCTTTTAGGTTGCGCCATGGCCTTTTTTGCAACATTGCTACCTTCGTTTTTGGTCTCTGCGGCAATTGAGCGTTTGGGTGCATCCACTTTTTCTATATTCGGAAGCCTTGGTCCAGTATCGACCATTATTCTCGCCTATCTATTTATTGGTGAACAAATCACATTAATTCAATTATTTGGTATGCTTGTCGTTATTGGGGGGGTTGCATTTGTTTCAAAAAAATAACTTTGTTTTGTAGACTAGGGTGTCAGAAAAAAAGGTTTTCTTTACCTAAGAAGATAGTTTTGGGTTTGTTTGGCTATCAGCAAACCCCTTATTTTAACTTTGTTAATTACTTTCCTTATCGCACATTTTGATTATTGCATTAGAATTTTATATTAGCAGAAGTAAACCCTAATTGTATGGCAGAATCGCAATATACCGAAGATAATATTCGGTCGCTTGATTGGAAAGAACACATTCGTTTGCGCCCGGGAATGTATATTGGAAAATTGGGCGACGGTTCTTCGGCCGATGATGGTATTTATATCCTTTTAAAAGAAACTATAGACAACTGTATTGACGAATTCGTCATGGGGGCCGGAAAAACTATAGAAATTTCCATCCAAGGGGAAAGGGTCATCGTTCGTGATTACGGTCGTGGCATTCCATTGGGTAAAGTTGTTGATGTAGTTTCAAAAATGAACACAGGGGGCAAGTACGATTCACGTGCCTTTAAGAAATCTGTAGGTCTGAATGGCGTTGGTACCAAAGCTGTCAATGCGCTATCTAGTTATTTCAGGGTCGAAAGTACCCGTGAGGGCAAATCAAAATCGGCAGAGTTTGAAATCGGTGAATTAAAGGATGAGGAACTTTTAGAGGAAACCACACGGAGACGTGGTACCAAGGTTACTTTTATTCCCGACGAAACTATATTTAAAAAGTATAAGTTCAGAAACGAGTATGTCGAGCGCATGCTTAAAAATTATGTATACTTAAACCCAGGGTTAAGTATTCTTTTTAATGGGGAAAGATTTTATTCTGAAAACGGATTGAAAGATTTGTTAGAGGATAATAATAACAAGGATGATATGCTCTACCCTGTAATTCATTTGAAAGGGGAAGATATCGAAGTGGCCATTACCCATAGTAAAACACAATATAGTGAAGAATACCATTCGTTCGTAAATGGCCAGCATACCACTCATGGTGGTACCCACCAGTCGGCCTTTAGGGAAGCATTGGTGAAAACAGTGCGCGACTTTTACGGAAAGAATTATGATGCTTCAGATATTCGTAAGTCGGTCATATCGGCAATTTCCATTAAGGTGATGGAGCCTGTGTTCGAAAGTCAGACGAAAACCAAGTTGGGGTCAACCGATATGGGGGGTGATTTTCCTACCGTACGCACATATATTAATGATTTCATCGGGAAGTATCTTGACAATTATTTGCATAAAAATCCTGAAACTGCCGATAAATTACAGCGTAAAATCATGATGGCCGAAAAGGAGCGGAAAGAGCTTTCGGGCATAAGGAAATTGGCCCGTGATCGCGCAAAAAAGGCCAACTTGCATAACAAGAAGTTACGTGATTGTAGAGTCCATTTAGGCGATATGAAGCACGACCGAAGGCTAGAAAGTACCTTATTTATTACTGAGGGTGATTCGGCTTCAGGTTCGATAACAAAATCACGGGACGTAAATACCCAGGCAGTTTTTAGTCTGCGTGGAAAACCTTTGAATTCGTACGGTATGTCTAAAAAAATCGTATACGAAAATGAGGAATTCAATTTGCTTCAAGCGGCCCTCAATATTGAAGAATCGATGGAAGATCTTCGGTATAATAATATTGTTATCGCTACCGATGCCGATGTTGATGGTATGCATATTCGATTGTTGTTGATTACTTTCTTTCTCCAGTTTTTTCCTGAGCTAATAAAGGAGAACCATTTGTATATTCTGCAAACCCCTTTGTTTCGTGTGCGCAACAAGAAAGAAACGATATATTGTTATAGCGAGGATGAGCGAAGAGATGCTATCGGAAAGCTTTCGGGAAAACCAGAAATAACGCGTTTTAAGGGGTTGGGGGAAATATCTCCGGATGAATTCAAACACTTTATTGGAGGTGATATTCGATTGGAGCCAGTGATGCTCGATAAAGCCATGTCGATAGAAGAATTATTGAATTTCTATATGGGTAAAAATACACCGGATCGGCAAGAGTTTATTATTAACAATCTTAAAGTAGAGATTGATTTAATAGAAAATAATTAATTATAAACCAAACTAATACGAATTCTTCTTTATGGAAGATAATGAAGAACTGAACAATTTACAGAACGAAAACACCGACGATTCCAACGAGGCGCTTACCCGCATTTCAGGAATGTACAAAGATTGGTTTTTAGATTATGCTTCCTACGTTATTTTGGAGCGGGCGGTACCCGCTATCGAAGATGGCTTTAAGCCAGTACAGCGCAGAATTATGCATTCCCTCAAAGATCTCGATGATGGTAGGTATAATAAAGTTGCAAATGTGGTAGGGCATACCATGCAGTATCACCCCCACGGTGATGCGAGTATTGCCGACGCAATGGTGCAAATTGGCCAAAAAGATCTATTGATAGATACACAGGGGAACTGGGGTAATATTTTGACCGGGGATCGTGCTGCGGCTTCGAGGTATATTGAAGCACGACTTTCAAAATTTGCCCTTGAGGTAGTTTTTAGCCCTAAGATAACAGAGTGGCAGTCGTCTTATGACGGGCGAAAGAAGGAGCCGGTAAACCTGCCAGTGAAATTTCCATTGTTATTGGCTCAGGGAGCCGAAGGTATTGCAGTAGGACTTTCCACAAAAATACTTCCACATAACTTTGTCGAACTGATTGAGGCCTCGATTAAACATTTGAAAGGCCAACGTTTTAAGTTGTTCCCTGATTTTCCAACAGCTGGTATTATCGACATAGCCAACTATAACGATGGCCTTCGAGGTGGTAAGGTTCGGGTGCGTGCTAAAATTTCACAGTATGATAAAAGTACCCTGGTAATTAATGAAATACCCTACGGTACAAATACCTCTACTTTAATAGACTCCATCCTAAAAGCTAATGACAAAGGAAAGATAAAAATTAAAAAAATTGAGGATAATACGGCGGCGGAGGTTGAAATTCTGGTGCATCTTCCAAATGGTATATCGCCTGATAAAACCATCGATGCCTTGTATGCTTTCACCTCATGTGAATCGTCAATTTCGCCCTTAGGGTGTATTATTGAGGATAATAAACCCCTTTTTATCGGGGTTACCGAAATGTTACAACGATCCACCGATGCCACGGTAGAGTTACTGAAACAAGAGCTTGAAATTCAATTGGCGGAACTTGAAGAACAGTGGCATTTCGCTTCATTGGAACGTATATTTATAGAAAATCGCATCTATCGAGATATAGAAGAAGAAGAAACTTGGGATGGGGTCATAAAAGCTATTGATAAGGGACTTAAGCCTTATACCGAACATCTGAGAAGAGCGGTAACCGAAGAAGATATAGTGCGATTAACTGAAATTCGCATCAAAAGAATTTCAAAATTTGATTTGGGCAAGGCTCAAGAAAATTTAGATAACCTCGAAAGAAAAATAGCTGAAGTAAAGCATCATTTGGCAAACTTGGTGGATTTTGCCATCGACTATTTCAAAAATCTTAAAGAGACCTATGGAAGAGGTCGGGAGCGCAAATCTGAAATTAGGGTTTTTGATGATATCGAGGCTACCAAAGTGGTGATACGAAACACAAAACTTTATGTAAACCGTGAAGAAGGCTTTGTGGGCACATCGCTTCGTCGTGATGAATATGTTACCGATTGCAGTGACATCGATGATATCATTGTCTTTACGAAAGATGGGCACATGATGGTTACTAAGGTTGATGCGAAGACCTTTGTAGGAAAGAATATTCTTTATGTGGCCGTGTTCAAGAAAAAAGATAAACGTACCATCTATAATATGATTTATAAAGATGGAAAAGGAGGGCCTACACATATCAAACGTTTCGCTGTTACTAGTATAACGAGAGACAGGGCTTATGAACTGGGTACAGGAAAAGCGGGTACCGATGTACTGTATTTCTCGGCAAACCCCAACGGGGAAGCCGAGGTCGTGACGGTAAATCTTCGCCAAGTGGGGAGTATAAAAAAATTGAAATGGGATATTGATTTTGCCGATGTGCTTATCAAGGGAAGAGCATCGAAAGGAAACATTGTTACGAAGTATTCGGTAAAACGAATTGAATTGAAAGAAAAAGGGTTGTCTACTTTAAAACCTCGAAAATTGTGGTTTGATGATACTGTACAACGATTGAATATAGATGGCAGGGGTGAACTTTTAGGGGAATTCACCAGTGAAGACCGTCTGTTGGTCATAAATCCGAACGGTACGGTTAAAACCCTTATCCCAGAACTGACTCTTCGTTTTGATGATGAGATGATAGTGTTGGAAAAATGGGTGCCGAAAAAGCCGCTAACGGCCATATATTGGGAAGGGGATAAGGAACTATTTTATGTGAAACGCTTTTTGGTCGATAATCCTGATAAGGAAGAAAATATTATTACCGATCATCCGAAGTCTTATTTAGAAGCTGTTTTTACCGATTATCGACCGCGAGCCGAAGTGGTCTATGCTAAAAAAAGAGGGCAGGATAGAAAGGAGAATTTAGAATTGGATCTAGAAGAGTTTATTTCTGTAAAGGGCATTGGTGCCATGGGCAATCAACTGACCAAAGAAAAAGTGCTTGAAATTAACGCCATGGAACCCTTGCCTTATGAATTGCCGGAAGTTCCTAAAACAGAGGATATTGAAGTGGTTGAGGAAGAAAATATAACTTCCGATAAGAATACTGAAGCATCGAATCATAACACGAATCAGGCCAGATCAAGTGCAGCCGGAGATGAAGAAGGTGACGAAGAAGGTGACGGCGAAGGGCAGACAACCTTATTTTAACCAAATGAAAAACTTCTTTCAAGAATTTAAGAAATTTGCAGTCAAGGGTAATATGGTCGACATGGCCATTGGTATAATTATTGGTACCGCTTTTAATAATGTGGTGAATGTTTTGGTTAAAAAGGTAGTTATGCCCCCTTTGTCGTTAATGACCGATGATGTGCACTTTACCAATTGGAAGTTGATTTTGAGAGCGGCGCATGGCGATGTCGTTGAAGTTGCAATTGGCTATGGAGAATTGATAGAGGTATTGATTGATTTCATAATAATCGCATTGACTATTTTTGTAGTCTTGAAATTTATGAATCGATTTAGGAATAAGGCGGAGAATCCGGATAATCTCGAAGTAGAAACTCCAAAGAATATTGAACTTCTTTCAAATATGGAGAAATTGATGAAAGAACAAAATGAACTTATTAAAAAGAAATGGCAGTAAATACCGTTCATCGATCGAAAACATAGTCATTAAGGTTAAAATTGGCCCAATTGAACGACAATTGCTTATTTAGCCGTTAATATTGCTATCTTTAACCAAATTTTTTTACTCGAAATGGATCTTACCAACCCCTTGGTGTACGGCGTACCCTGTTTTATAGCATTTATCTTATTGGAAATCACCTATAGCAAGACCCATGGGGATGATCATTTGTATGTCTGGAAAGACTTATTCGCAAGTGGGTTCATGGGAGTCGGTTCTGCTATTATCGGACCTTTGTTCAAGGTGATTTTTGCTATTGTTTTGTTTGATTACACCTATGAATTGTTCAACCCTATGGTTGATGGTGTTCGTACCAATATAATGGGGTATGAGTCTTTTAGTTATGCTTGGTACGTTTGGTTGCTCTGTCAGCTTGCTGATGACTTTACGTATTACTGGTTTCATCGTGCGAACCATGAAGTACGTATTTTATGGGCTGCTCACATTGTACACCATTCGTCAGATAACTTTAATTTAGGTACGGCGGTTCGCAATGGTTGGTTTACGATTTTATATAAGCCTTTGTTTTATATGTGGATGCCGGCCTTAGGCTTCCCACCGGAAATGGTCGTGGTGTGTTTAGGTATAGAGGCGTTATGGCAATTTCAACTACATTCTGTATATGTCCCTAAGATGGGGTGGATCGAAAAAGTTTTCAATACACATACCATGCACCAAGTACACCATGCGCAAAATGTGGAATATTTAGATAAGAACCATGGGGGGTTTTTAAATATTTTCGATAAAATTTTCGGAACTTGGAAAGAGTTGGATGATGATATTGACGTAAAATACGGAGTCATCCATTCACCCGATTCCTATAATCCCATTGTTATTCTAACCCATGAATTTAAGGATATTTGGAAGGATGTAAAAAAGGTTAAAAAGTTTTCTCACAAGCTGATGTATATTTTTGGGCCTCCAGGATGGAGCCATGATGGCTCAACAATGACGGTAAAGCAACAGCAGCGTTTATACCGTGAACAGAAACTAAAGAATCCTGAAATGGCCTATAGCAGGCCGAATTGATTTTCCGGTTAGTGGCAAATCCAATCCTGGTTATTGTGTAAGAGGTGAAATAATCTGTTTTTTTTGATGAATAGGTTTCAGGTCACTTTTTGCCCGTAAAGACTGCACACGACTTTTCTACATTTTAGCATGCTTCCTTAAAATTGTATTTGATAATGGTTGTCATCGTAAGGTTGTGGTGTGGTAATTTTAATTTTATGCTTTTTCGAATCGTAGCTCCAACATTCTGAATCGAGATCTTTATTTGAAAAGCGTATTGTTTTCGGAGGTTTTTCGGAATGAATTCTCAGAATATGTGAAATTTTTGCTCCCTCAAGAAACACTTGTAATTCCTGTTCCTTACGCTCGTAAGTAATCTTGGTTTCTTCCTTTGTTCTAGGGTCATAGTAGACAAAACTATTCTGCTGGTCAGGGTATATTAAAACAGTGATGAAACCCTCGGAATCTTCTTTTCCTAAGCCCGTGTAATCCCTTTTGACGTCTAAAGGAACAATAGCTCCCTCCCGTACATATACCGGAAACTCTTCCAAAGGAAATTCCTTATTAAAAACTTGTGGACCATAAAGCAGTTTTTCATCATCAAAAAAATAGCGCCACTTTCCGTCGGGTAAATTGACTTCCCGGTTTTTTGAGTCGACATAAATGGGAGCAATTAGAAAGTCGTCACCGAACATATAATGATACTTGCCGTTTTTTAGCGGTACTTGCAATCTTCGCCCTCCTTTGTGTGCGCGTATCACATAATGATACATGTATGGTACGAATTCTGTGTGTAGCCAAGCGTATTTCCGTATAATTTCCAATTCTTGTGAAGTTCTTTTCCAAAGTCGTCTTTCCCCATGACCCCCATTAAGAAATAGACCACAGAACGTTGAAAACTGGGCCCAACGAATGTACAGTCGCGGCGGAATTTCTTTTCCAGAAAATCCGGCAATATCCGATCCAATGATATTATACCCTAACTTTGCACTCTTTAAAATGCTCTTTATGGCCGATTCAAACCCTTGAACGCCTTCAAGGGCAATATCTTTTTGTTCAATGTCTTGTTTTTTGATCATATCGTTTGTGACCCATTCATGTGTTTGGTCACCTACCCAATTCACAGGTGATGCGTCGATCGGGGCAAAGCCCTCAGGGTGATACCACCGATCAATTGACCTGGAAAGGGTGACAAATTCTGGATTTTGCGTTAGTCCGTGTCGATATTCTTGACGATAATAAAGATCCATATAGGTTCTTGTTGTCATCAACCCGTTAGATGTTTTCTTATAGAAAAAAGGCACACTTCCGATTTTGTGCATAAAAAGGGTAGCGGTGCCATCTAGTTTCCATCCGTCGATTCCAAGGTCGAAAACTCTTTGTTGAAGGCCGTTCCACCATTTCATGGCTTCAAGGTTGCTATAATCAATAAATCCACCTTTTCCCTTCCACCAAGAATCAGGTTTCTTCGCTTTGGCTAAATAACCGTTGCCCATGGCCTCATCGTACCAATCTTTATCTTCTTCAATATGGGTGTCTTTATTAGAACTATTTATCATGGAGGTCATCCAGAGCACTACACGATAATCATTCTTTTCAAGGTTTTTGAACCAACTATCAGGACTTTTATAGCGAATGGTATCAATTTCAAAATCATTGTAGCGCAATGACCAAGGGCTGTCTAATAGAATGGTACGCACAGGTATGTCGTGTTCGCGATATCCAAGAAGCAATTCATCAACATAATCGGAGGTATTCACATCGTCTTCCCAAAGCCAACATTCCAGGGCCCAAGCTGGAGTGAGCGGAGGGTTTCCTTGGCGCTGCGCGTTGAAAGGCATACCCCAAAATGGCAAGAACCAGTAGAAATATACAATTATTGAAAACGGTATTAATAACCAAAACGTTACTTTTAATACCTTCTTAATCATTGTTTTAGTTGTATTTTTTTGTTATGAGAAGTTCTAAAATACCAAACCGAACCTGCATATAAGAAAAGTATGATGCCGATTGGCCCAAGTAGACGACTGTATTCGGAATATACATCGCTATAGCCGGCGACGGCGTTTCCTTGAACGTAGTAAATAATACAAAGAATTATAAGAAATAGAGAACTGATCAAGGCCGGCGTGGTAATATTTTTGAGTTTTTTAAAAAAAGCTTTTTTTCGATTTATAGTCAACCATAACGCAAGCAGCCAGAGTACCCATGATATGACCTGTAACCCGTTCAGTGTTCTGAAATAATTGATAAGGGTCAAAAATGGTCTAAAGAATAGGTTGGATTTAGCATAAAAGGGGCGATCCTTATACATAAGAATCTGCAGCTTTTGTTGCGGGCCATTTTTTAGAATATTTAAAATGGCTTTTTCTTTAGCATTGGCATCGAGATGTTGCCAATTGGGTATTTCGAAAGCATTGTAAAGCGAGCACACCCTGCCGTAGCCATGAAAATCCAATCCGCCGACCATCATAAGTTCGTTCACGGTACAGAACTCCCTTAGTTCTTGAAACAATGTTCTGTTGTAATAGAGATCTTTGCCTACATTCTCGATTTCAAAGCCATCGACACCCATTGTGGCATAAAATTCTTTATCCTTGCCTTTACCGTCGAACCAGTGGTTTATGAGTACGGCACCGCCATGGGCGTGTACGGCATCAATTACGGATTTATCATCCATGCCCTCAGTTTCAAAACTACCATCCAACCCCAATAAACTCATATGATTACTGCCAGAGTATTCTTGGCCGACCATGATCAGTGGATGTTCAGGAATTGTACCTTTTCTTTGTTTCTGTTCAAATTCAAGACTTTTTCTATGATGTGCATGATCTGTTATGAAGAATGCGTCAAAACCATTTCTCTTATGGAATTCCCACATTTTCTCTTGGGAGATCAATCCATCATGACTGAATTCGGTATGGGAATGTGTAGTTACCAGAACTGAATCCTTAGAATTATTTACAATGGTATTGTTCGGTAGGGGGATAAATAAAATAATAACAAAAATTGTAAAAGAAAGGCCAATCAACATGGGTAAATCGACCAAAATACTTAGAAGCCTGCTCTTTTTGCCTGACGGCTGCCTGAATGCCTTTATCATCGAGACAACACAATATAAAATAAGAATCCATAATAAGACCAGAGGAATTTCCGTCAAAGGATATAGTGTTCGATTAAGATAGAGTAGGGGCCCTAAGAATGGCTCAAATAAAATTCTGAAAAAATCTATGTGAACACCAAAGTCGGAATTTCTGTCGAGCGTAAGTACATCTTCGTAATAAATTGGATAATGAAAAAACAAAGCCAATAAAACAATGCTGGAAATGATTGTTCCAACAATGATTTTTTGAGTTCGGTATTTTTTCATTCATTATTTATTTATGACATATTCGAGTTTAAACAGGCGACTTATTATTACTATAATCGAATTTTTTCAAATAGCGCTTGATTTCTTTTCGATGTGCACTGTTCAAAGGGCTCAAAGGCAGGGCCATATAATCTTTGCAAATTCCCTTGAGTGATAAAACACATTTTATCGCCTGAATACTTTTCGTAGGGGAATCACCCAAGTTGTAAATTGTCTTATGTACGTAGAGCAATTGATTTCGTAAAAATGCGATTTTTTTTAGGTCACGGGACTGTGATGCCTCATATAAATCTACAAAAAGTTTCGGAAAGCAATTAGCTCCACCGGCAACAGCTCCGTGACCACCGTTTAGAATGGTATCTGTAAGAAAAAGTTCGGCCCCGGCGATGACTGAAAAGTCTGGTGAATCTTTAAATTCATCAATGAGTGCGTATAATAGAGACATATCACCGGAACTATCCTTAACACCTATTGCTCCTAATTCTTTGCCTTTTTTTACCGTTTCAACGGTTAGGTTTACCTTGGTGCAACTTGGTATATTGTACAAGAGAAAGGGTAAGGGTAGCACTGGGACCAATGCTTCCAAGTAATCGATCGTTTCTTGCTGTGTAATTTGGAAATAATATGGAGGGGCAACTACGAGGGCATCTACCCCCATTTCTTTAGCATAGTTCGCTATTTCTATGGTAGCCTTAAAGGAAGTATCAGTAATTCCGACCAATACGGGTATTCTATGATTTACTATCTCACAGGCCTCTTTGATCAATTGCTTTCTTAGGCTGTAATCAAGGCTAGGGCCTTCGCCATTCGTTCCAAGTAAAAAAATACCATGAACCCCACCTTCGATTACATGTTCGATAAGCAGTTTAAGCCCTTTGCTATCGAGCTCCTTATTTTCTAACAAAGGGGTAATCATTGGTGGGATAATACCTTTTAGAGGCAATTTCATAAGTGTTGGTGTGATTGATTATAGTAACAAATTAAGCTCAAAATCGAGCTTCATACCACTACAATATTGTATTAAATATATTATATTTTACCCCTTTATGTCGTATTGGTGAGTGCATTATGATTTTTGTTTTGGTCATATAATAAATAAAATAGGTCGCCTTAAAAAATCTTGTATCGCGGTTTTGGGATATAAGGAAAACATAGCGCTATTTAAAAAAAGAGACACTTAAAGTAAAGTGTCTCTTTTGGTGTTCGATTCATTCTTTATATGTTTAAGGCCTTAGTAAGGTTGATTGGTACCTTGCAATAGCCACATTTTTGACCAAGCGCTGTTGTTGGTGGTGTCTTCTCCTTTAAAAGGTGTTGTTTCTAACTTATTTATAGCGGCATCGGCATTAGCCGTGTTATTGTCGATTTCATCAATGTGGTAATAGAATCGCAGTGGTAAGGCTGCCCTTTTTGCCGTAGGTCCCGTTTGTAGGTCTGGAAGCCCTGTTCTTCGGTAATCGAACCATGACTGGGCCGCCGATGTCCAGCTGGCAATCCATTTTTGTTCAATGATATCTTCATAATCACCATAAGCCGCTGGACCAGAAATGTAAGTTGCATACGAATCTCCAACACCCCATGCATTTAAAGATTGTTGAATACCCTGGTTGTAATATTGCTCGGCCGAACCGGTCGCCCAGCCATTAAGTGCAGCCTCCGCCAAAATAAAATGTACCTCGGCAGCGGAAATGAGTCGCGATTTTAACAAGGGACCACTTGCCGCCTTATAGATATCATTTAATTGAGAAACGTGGGGGTTGTAAGACCCTTGGTTGAATTCTTTCTTTAAATTGTATGCTGGCCCTAGCGTTATGGCGGTTGGCAGTCCCACATATTCTTTGTCAAAATTTACCGGTTCGCCTACAATGGCCAAATGGTCGTCGACAAGTTTTTCCGAGACATGTCTTTCACCGGTGGTATCATCTATATAATCGGTATCATCAGGTGAACCGACATCTTCTACCAATGGAATCTCAATTTTATTGGCCCAAACAGCCAGTCTTGGGTCCTCTAACATTTGTAGGGCGTCTACCAGGGTAGCAGCCATTTTTATTCTAAAATAAGCACCTTGGGGACTGGTATCAAATTCTGTGTTACTAGGCCAAGAATCATTGGGGCTGGCGCCGACATAATCAACGTTTGCGTCATCTGTCGCATCTGTAATTAAAGGATATTGCTGTGGGTTGGATGCTATTCTTCGAATACCTTCAGCGGCCACTCCAGGTTCTTTGACCGATAAACGCATATAGTAGCGCAATGCCAGGGAATTTGCAAATTTACGCCATTGTGCGACGTTGCCCGCATATAAAATATCTTGTTGTGTCTGAATACTAAAATAAGCATCCTGACTTTTAGATAATAAAGTGTTGGCTCGAGAAAGGTCGGCAAAGATACCGGTGTAAATATCTTTTTGGTCATCGAAAACAGCATCGAAGAAATCGACGCCCTCGTCGGCTCTTAAGGCTCCCGAGTATGGGGCATCTCCCCATAAATCTGTAATCATACCGAATAGATAGGCTTTCATGACCAAGCCAACGCCCAAGTGAAAATCCAAGTTATCAGTTTCCGCTTTTTCAATCAGTGTCTTGTTATTGTTCAAAAGGCTATAATACCCGTTCCAACTGTGGGAATCGTTGCTCCAATCATAAGAGTTATGACCTCCTGACCATCCATCTTTTTGAGTGTGTTGCATAACCCCTGCCATATCGCCAAACCCAAGGCCGACGACATTCTTCGCCGTACCAGAAATCACCGTCGCCATTAAAAGGTTGGGGTCAACATTGTCGGAACCTATCTGGTTCGGGTTTTCATTCAAATCTTCTAAACCGTGGCATGAGATTAAGACGGTAAGCCCCAAAACCAATATGCCTATTTTATTTTTTAGTTGATACATGACGATTTTCGTTTTATTTTTAAAAAGTTATGCCAATTTTAAATCCTACAGGAATTACCCAAGGATCTACATTGTAGCGCTCAATACCCTGCTTAAACTGTGTTCCTCTGTTTCCTGAACTTGTTTCTGCCTGAAAAGCCCTTTCAGGATCGACCCCAAAGGCCGAGTCTTTTGTCCAAAGCATTATATTTCTACTATATAGTGACAAGCTAACATTGTCAAGCCCGGTTCTGTCTAAAATCTTATTAGGTAAATCATAGCTCAACGAAACCTCCCTTAACTTAATATAATCGGCATCGAACATATGAGGTGTTCCAAACTCCCATGGATTACCCACTGAGAAGGGAAGAAACGTAGTGCCCACATTACCAAGGTTTTCGTGGTCTAAAATAAAGTTTCCATTTTCGTCATGATGCCCTACGACGCCTGCACTAAAGATACCGTCATAAACGACCGTACCGCTAAATGCCTCGGGAAATCCACCATTTCCAGGTGTTCCTCCAATAGATTTAAAGTTCTCTGCAAAGAGAAATTCATCGGCATGATCTAAAACCCATTGTTTAAGTTCCGGTCCGGCTTCCGCGATACCGGGATCGACTAAGTTGTCTATAAGTTGCTGGCCATAACCATCTTCAACCATATACCGAGAAGTTTGCGACATATACTGCCCGCCAGAACGCCAGTCAAAGGTCAAGTTCAATGATAAATTCTTATACGAGAAACTCGATTGCAGCCCCATAACAAAATCAGGGTTGTAGTTGCCCACTTTGACCCGTTCTTCTTGGGGCAACCATTCAGAATCTTCACCTGCGCCAATCAATGGGTATCCAAAATAAGGTGAATTAGCGTCCGTGACCCGTAATATTTTGGGAGAGTAAATATTTCCTACCAAGCCATCTTCTCCCGTTGCGGGGTTCGCTACATAACCTCGTGATACACTTTTGTTCTCGCTCCAAAACTCTATATAGTCTACACCTTCATATAATTCCAAAATTTTTGATTCATTGGTAGTAAAATTAAAATTCAAGTCCCAATTCCAGTTTTCGTTGCGGATGGGGGTGACACCCAATGAAAGCTCCCAACCGTTGCTTTCCAAAATTCCGGCATTAATGCCAACACTCGTATTTCCCGAAGACCCTGCGAGAGGTACCCTGATAATTTGATTTTTGTTTTCGACCGTGTAGTACGTGCCTTCAAAACGGAACCTGTTATTGAACATAGTCAGGTCAACACCAAATTCTTGTGAGGTGGCTTCCTCTGGCTCTAAAGTAGGGGTATTCAAACCGCCTGCAGTATATAGCGTGGCATTGTCCCAAACTCCGGCGTTATTATAGTAGGCCCCCAATTGATATGGACTTGTATCGTTACCTACCCGAGCCCAGCCTCCTCTTAGTTTGAAAAGGTCTACTTTGGGAATGTTGACCACTTCACTTAGCAGAAAACTTAAGGATGCCGATGGATAGAAATATGAACGGTTGTCTATGGGCAATGTACTTGACCAGTCGTTTCTTGCCGTAACATCTAAATATAGCATGTCTTTAAAACCAAAATTTCCAAGGGCATAAACGCTATTAATGCTTCTTTCACTAATAAAGCTAGAATAATTTAAAGCGGTAGGGGCAATGTTTTTAACGGTAAACAAATTGGGGACAATTAAACCGACGCTGGAAAATGCGGAGTTGTTTAGCCCTGTATTTTTTTGGTACATTAAATTTCCACCCCCGGAAACCGATAAGTCAAAATCTCCGAAATCTTTGGTGTAGGTGGCCAAGATATCTATATTGGTCTCCATACCATCTGTTTTGGAAATACCATAAGTTCCATTGTTCGATTCGGCTTCATACCCTTCAGGTGCAATTTTACTTTCTTGGGTCTGATTAAAGCTGTTCAAGTTGTAACTCGTTCTTATTTTAAAAGATTCTGAAATATTCCAATCCAATGCCATATTTCCAAAAACCCGGAAACGGGAATAGCTGTTATTTACATCATAAGCTAGAAAATAAGGATTATTGTATCCGGGTGCCAAGGTCAAAACTTCTGTGCCCGGCAAATCATAGTCTCTTAAAAGGTTCAAATCAATGTTTGCGGGAGTGGAATAAGCCCATTGCAAAGGGTTGGCCCCCCTGTTGGATGCTGGCCGGTTATCTGCATAACTGTGTACCACATTAACATTGGTGCTCAAAATGAACTTGTTGTTCAAATTAGACGATGCCGATAGTGAAAAACTATTACGATTGACATCTGAGTTGGGAACCAAACCGGTATTTGACATATTGGTGATGCCCACTCTATAATTTAACGCCTCGGTACTATTCGTGACGGAAAGACTGTTGGTGGAAGTAATGCCCGTTTGGACAAAATCATTGACATTATTCGGGTATGATTTTAATTCCGTAGGAATTGGTTGGCCATTGGCATCCAAAGGAGCATTCCATTGTACAGCGAAATATCCTTGATCTAATTCAGGGCCCCCATTGCCACCTGACAATGCTACTGGCGGTAACAGATTACTTCCTCCTTGTGATTCTGGGGAAAATGAAAACAATCCGGAAGCAAATCTCGTTTGTTGTTCCAAGAATTTATAAGGAACGTCAAAAACCGTGCTCGAAGAAAAGGAAACCTTCATTTTCTCCTTATCCTTTGCTTTTTTGGTAGTAATCAATACAACGCCATTACCTGCCCTAGATCCGTAAAGCGCAGCCGCACTGGGTCCTTTTAAGATACTTACATCTTCAATACTATTAGGGTCTAAATCAGAAATGGCGTTCCCGTAATCTACCCGGTTATCATTACCGAATCCGCCAATATTATTGAGTGAATTAACTACGGGCACCCCATCAATGACAAAGAGCGGTTGATTGTCCGAACTCAAAGAGATAGCCCCCCTGATAACCATGCTTACTGATGAACCCGCCCCACCGGTAGAGTTTAGGGTGACCCCGGCTACCTTACCTGATAGTGAGTTCAATACATTTTCTTGGGCAACCCGCGTTAGTTCTTCCCCAGCTACATTCTCTACGGAGTACCCTAACGATTTGTCTTCTCGTTTTATGCCAAGGGCCGTAACAACAACTTCATCCAATGCTTGGGCGCTAGTGGCCATTGTAACATTCAAGGTAGTCTGGCCGTTTACCGAAACCTCACGAGTTTCAAATCCGATATAGGAAAATATCAAGATGCTATTGGCATCGGAGACATTAATGCTGTAGTTGCCGTCAAAATCCGTTGTTACTCCGGTCGCGGTTCCTTTCAGTACAATACTTACACCGGGTAAAGGCATATTGTCTTCACTCGAACTAACCGTACCAGATACATTCGTTTGAGCCAAAACCATCGCACTGCACATAAATAGCACAAAATTTAAAGCGACGAAGGATGAAGTCTTCTTTATATACGTGTTCATAAAATTGTTTTGAATTGGTTATATATTTTGATCAAATTTTTTAGGAGGTCTAATTTATTCTACAACTTCAAATGTCAGTACAATCGCATTGGTGTTAATTCCGATTGCGTCAGGTGACGCCGCTACGAACAGCACCAAACGCATTGAAGTATCTGAAATACTTTGAATGATCGCTTTGTTTTCAAAATCGTAGAAGCCTACAAATTCGGTACCCGAAAAATCTAATGTACTTACATTTTCATAGGTTATCATACCGCCTGCTCCGTACACCGATGATGTGGTAAAATCTTCGTTTTCGACATAGGTGAAAGTTGCATTCGCTTCTGGGGTATACAGCCCCGTACAGAGACCGAAATCGGCCCCTCCGTCATTTACGATTCCAGCCCCCCCGGTTGAGACGAACTGAAATACCAACCCACTAAATGCGGCCCCGTCAGCTTTAACATCATGGCCATAGCTACCATCGAAATAAAAAGTGAATTCGTCTTCATATACTTCGCTCATTCCTAAACCAGCACCGAATATACCAGCGGGAAGGGGATTTGGAGCTCCATCAAAAGGTGAAAGTTCTGCGTCGGCATTGGCAAAATAATCGCTATCGGAATGGCCACTTGAAAGTTTCCATGTTTTGCCATCAACTGCTGTTGCACCACCGGTCAATAACACGTATGGCGTAATATCAAGGGCGAGCTTTACTTCATCGGTAATTGAGCCTCCACTTGCATCTGTAGCTGTTAGTACCGCCGTGTAATAACCTGCTTCACTATATACATGAACAGGATTTTTCTCACTACTGGTGGTGCCATCCCCAAAATCCCAGGACCAGTTGCTGGCACTATGGGTGAGTGCTTGAAAAGCTACCTTTTTTCCATTTACACTATGTGAGATGTCCGCTGATAGCGGAAAATCCGACGCGCCCGAATCGTCCGAGTCACAGGAAGTTAGTAAGAGTATGCAACAGAGAAAACTGCCCAATACTTTTGAGGTGTTTAATTTATACATATCATTTAGTTTATAATGAGAAAGCACTTCGTTTTTAGTTGTTGAATCCGTAACATTATACTTTGATAATGTTAAATGTTAACGCAATATTAACAAAAATAGCATTTAAAAACGCGTTGTATTTCGGTTATTTTGTTAATTATACATTAAATATTAACTATCGAATTAACTATTTAATAATATATTTGTTAAATATGTTAATATTCTTACATTTTTTGATTTCTTTACGCTGCTACCATGAGAATTCTATCCAGACTATTTTCCAGCGCCACAAAATCCGTTCTTTTTCCTGGCTTAATCTTTCTTCTTTTTTCTATAAATGTTGATGCACAACGATTAATGATCGGTGCTGCCAAGCGTGTGATCACTCCCGATCCTTTATTGGCTGTTTCTGGTGGTGTCGGAACTCCGAAATCGGTTCACGAGAAAAAAGGAGATCTTTTTGTACGCGCAATGGTTCTGGTCAAGGGGAGTGAGAAAATTGCGATTGTGAATATTGATAATTTGGGCTGGCCTGCCGCTCTGGGCGACCGATCACGAGCATTGATTAAGGGGATTGCTTCAGAGAATATACTTATAGGTGCTACACATACCCATAGTGCTCCTGATGCCTATGCATTTCCTAATGAGCAAGGAGGGCATGGGGCAGATTTGAACTATTTGGATAAATGTGTTGTTCAGGTAGCGGATGCCGTTAATGAGGCTTTGGAAAAAATCGCCCCGGCCAATTTAAAAATTGCGGTAGCAAAAGCCGAAGGTAAAATAGCTTATAACTATTATGCGCCTAAATTGTACGACCCAAGATGTGGGGTGATTCAAGCTCTTGATGTTTCAGGAAAACCTATCGTTACCTTGGTTAATTATGCGATACATCCAGAAGTATTGGGTAGCGATAGGGGAATTTTAAGTGGAGACCTTGTGGCCCCTCTTTATGATAGAATTGAGCAAAAAACAGGTGGTATGGCCCTTTTTATGAATGGAGCCCAAGGTGGAATGGTAACAGCGGATAATCGGTTGGATGGCGGGAAAGAAGCTCGGAATTGGGAAGAATGCCAAAGAATCGGAAACCTTTTGGGTGATGAGGCGCTTCGCATAATTGAAGAGGCGCCTATTCAAAATAATCCGGATATCTACTGCGCCAATAAGACTGTTACTTTTCCCATAGAATCTGCCATGTTAAAATATATTCTTCAGAATTCTCCTTTGGGCATAGGGGAAGGCGATTCGGATTCGATCAGCACAACCCTTAATCTTTTAAATATAGGAACTGCTCAGGTCTTAACTATTCCCGGGGAAGCTTTGCCAAATATAGGTTACTATTTAAAACGTAAAATGCCAACGGAGCACGCCTTTCTTTTTGGGTTGACCAATGATGCCTTTGGTTATATTTTGACTAAAGAAGACTTTAATAGTTTTGACACCTATCAATATATTAGCAGAACGAGTCTCGGGGAAAGTACAGGCGAATTGTTGATTTCCGGGTTATTGGAAATGGTGGGGCAAAACCCTAAGCCAACAAGTAGATAATAACATATATTATTGATTAATAAATTATTATATATGGTTACCTTTACAAAAGAGTAAAACTTTTAATACAGTATCATTTTGTAAATCTAGAACTAATTATTCCAATTTAATGGCTGTTCCTCTGGAGGTTTGACTTTTGCCTACTATGTTGTATTCGAAGGTATATGAGTTTTCAGTGGTCGATAATATTTTCATATGAATCGATTGTTCTTCCGACTTGGACTTTGGGTGTAATTTCTTGACAATATATTCGCAGTCGTTTATCCATCTTACGCTAGAAGTGTCGGCAACGCCATTAAAGAAGTCTATTTCTAAGGTGTCGTTTCTCATGAAAGTCGTAGTTATTTCCTTGTTGTCGATTTCTGAGGTAAAGGAAAAATTACCTTTCTTAAACTTGGCGCAATCACGTTGCGGTTGGTAGCATGAGTAGATTAAAACCAGTGTTGCCGAATAGAGAAATATTTTTTTTGTCATGCTGCAAAATAAATAAATATAAAGCTAATCTCCGTCATATGATTTAAAACTTCCATCGGAATAAAAAATCACTATTTTTTCAATCGACTTCTCTTTGTTTTGAATAACAGCTTTTTTAGGTTTTTCGCTTACATTTTGTCTCTTGGAAGTGGTAGGAAGGGGCTCTTCTTTATTGTCGGAGGGAAAAGCACCTTTTCCGTTTAGCAACCAGTATAGGTTTACTTCAGGGAAAGTTTTGATCACCTTTAAAACGAATTCAAGACTCGGTTTGTTGCGGCCGCTAAGCAGGTGTGATATACTTGAGCGTTGTACTCCGACCTTGTCGGCAAAACTGGAGGCGGAGAGGTTGTGGTACCGCAATAATTTATCTAACCGACCGATAAAATCCTCAGTGTTTACCATTGTATCAAAATAATATTCAAATATAGGTAAAATGAGCTGTTTGAAGCGTGGTTATGCGGTGGTATCATTGTTTTAATTATAAATAATAAGTTTAATTATAGTGATTTAATTAACTGAATTATAGTTTATTATATTTATTTTTGTTAAAATTGAAAAAATACAATAACTCGTATTTACAAATGTGTACATAGCGGCACAATCAATAAGATTTGTTGTTTACAAATGTGATTTGTTTTGTTTACGAATGTAACATAATTAGGACTTATTTTTGCGCTTGCAAAATAATAGTCAACTATGCCGAATACATCTATAGATTACCAAGCATTTAAAGAAAACGCTATTCAAGGTAGGTACGTTACCAACGCACAGGTTTTGTCGTTTCTTGAAAAGTTACCAGCCGATTTTATAAGGGAAACAATTGGGTATTCTGTTGAGGGTCGCCCCATTGAAAGTGTGACTTGGGGGAAAGGAAAGACAAAAGTATTGTCTTGGTCTCAGATGCATGGCAATGAATCTACCACAACTAAAGCGCTCTTCGATATCATCAATTTATTGCAATCTCAATCTGCCATTCTAAATGTTTTACGACAGTGTACCCTGAAAATTATCTTTATTCTAAATCCAGATGGAGCGGAAGTTTATACGCGGGTAAATGCAAATAGTATTGATTTGAACAGAGATGCTCAAAAACGTAGTCAGCCTGAAAGTAAGACACTGCGAAAAACATATGATGAGTTTAAGCCTGACTTTTGTCTTAACCTGCACGGTCAGCGTACTATTTTTAATGTAGGCTTTACCTCAAGACCGGCAACCGTCTCATTTTTGGCTCCTGCCCATAATGTGGAACGAAATATTTCACCTTCCAGAGAACTTAGTATGAAGCTTATTGTAGCCATCAATCAAGTCTTACAAGAGTTGATTCCGGGTCAGGTGGGGCGCTACGATGATGCTTTTAATGAAAATTGTGTTGGAGACGCCTTTCAAATGCTCAATACCCCTACAGTGCTTTTTGAAGCGGGCCATTATCCTGGGGATTATCATAGGGAAAGAACCAGGGAGTTTATCTTTTATGCATTGTTAACGGCATTTAAAACGTTGGCTTTAGGCGAAGTTTCTAATTTTAGTAGCAAAGATTATTTTGCTATTCCTGAGAACAACAAATTATTTTTTGATGTTTTGATCAAAAATGTGCAAGCGGTCGACAAATCAATAGAAAAAGTTAGGGATATAGGTATTTTGTTTGTCGAGACATTATGCAACGACCATATCGATTTTGTGCCTAAGGTTGCCGAAATAGGTAATTTAAAAGGTTTTCATGGTCACAAAACTTATGACTGCATGATCGATGAAGAGTTGAATGAACTGAAAAAACAGCCATACTGGGATAGCGTAAAAGGCTGATTCATCGTGTTTTTTTTCAACGAAAACGTTTGAAAATTACATTTTTGTTAAAAAAGTGTGAGTTTTAATGAGTTTATTTTCTTAATTTTTTACTTTTGTCCAAAATATACCATTGATTATGAATAAAGTTAAGCTAGACGAAATTGATCATCAGATTCTCGATATGTTAATCGACAATACCCGAACCCCCTTTACGGATATTGCGAAAAAACTTTTGATTTCTGCAGGAACCGTTCACGTACGTGTAAAAAAGATGGAAGAGGCCGGTATTATAAAAGGATCTTCATTGACATTGGATTACGTGAAACTGGGTTATGCATTTATCGCCTATGTGGGTATCTATTTGGAAAAAACACATCAGACTAAATTTGTATTAGAACGATTGGAACAAATACCGAATGTTACTGTCGCACATATAACCACAGGGAAATTCAATATTTTTTGTAAAATAAGGGCGAAGGATACCACGCATGCAAAAAATATCATATTTAAAATCGATGATATCGATGGTATTAGTAGAACGGAGACCATGATTTCGTTGGAAGAAAGTATAAATGATAAAAAACGCTTGATGCATACTATTTTTAATGAATTGTAGCATAGCACAAGTCAATTAATTGAAATGAATCCCAAGGCATAAGATGTTTTGGGATTTTTTTTATCTTAGAGGTATGATGACTTCTGAAATTCAACTACCCGATCCGATTCCTTTTTACAAGACTTATATTGATGTTTTAGGGGAGGTGAATTTAGATGATATGCTAAAAAGGCAGCTGAAAAATTTTCCGGAATTTATTGAAAGTATACCTGATATTAGCTATGCTTATGCTGAAGGTAAATGGAGTATCGCGGGGGTGCTATTACACATTTTAGATGCCGAGCGCGTATTTCAATATCGAGCTTTGCGGTTTTCTAGGGGAGATAAAACTGCACTGCCAGGTTTTGATCAAGATTTGTTTGTTTCTAATAGTAATTACGGCTCACGTTCTAAGAAGAGTCTTATTCAAGAGTATAAAGCGGTAAGAAATGCTACCATCACTTTATTCTCGGGTTTTAGTCGTCCCGTGTTAGATTTGAAAGGTACTGCAAGTGGCCTAGAGTGGAGTGTAGCTACTTTAGGTTTTGTTATTTGCGGCCACCAAAAACACCATAGAAATATTCTACGACAGCGGTATATTTGAGTTAATTACTCAAAATCATCTTCTTCCTCAGGCTCGAAATCCGAAATAAATTCATTGTTTGCTTCTTGAGCATCTATCTTTTCAAGAACGGGCTTCGATTTGTCTTCCAATTCCTTTTCGATATTTTCCTCGAAATTCGAAATAAAACTGGCCAGACTCTTGCTTATTTTTACCATATAAATCGTCTCGTCAGTTTTAAGTTCGACGGCTTCAACAATTTCTCCGTTGGCATTTTTAAAAGTAAGGATGTCGTCATCCCCGTATCCATAGGGGTAGGTTTCAATAAGAAGGGCGGCAAGTGTGTGATCTAACTTTTTGTAGTCAACAAGTTTACGTGTCATAATAAATTGGTTTGATTTGTTATTATGAAACTAAACTATATAAATTTTTCTTTGAAGAAATCAAAGAGTTGTCAAATCCCGATATTAGTACACGAACCTAGAGCCCATTGTAGTATGCGAAGGCTTCTTTGTATAAGTTTTCAGGAATCTTCACATCGATTGCGGGTTTTCCAATGGCATGGAGCAGGACAAAATTAATATTACCATGTGAATTCTTCTTGTCGAACTTTAATAATGACAAGATGTTTTGAATATCGGAAGGGGAAAACCTCACCTTTTTATATCGACCCAAAAATGTTGATTTGATATCTTCTAAAGATCCCTCGCTAAGGCCGGTCAAATGATGTGACAAATATGCTTCCAGTATCATACCGATAGCAATGGCCTCGCCGTGAAGTAAGGTTTCGTGATTGGTGCTTTCCAGGAAATATGATTCTATAGCATGTCCCAAGGTGTGTCCGTAGTTCAGTATCTTACGCAAACCTTGTTCGGTCGGGTCTTGCAGAACGACTTTGTTTTTGATAATGACCGAATCATAAATTAGCTGATCCAAGGCAACAAAATCTGTAATCAGCTTCAGTGATTTCCAATAAGTAGCATCTTGAATTAGTCCGTGTTTCAACATTTCGGCAAAACCACTATTCAATTGACGGACCTCAAGCGTTGCTAAAAATTCGCTTACCACCAATACCATCTCTGGCTGGTTGATAACGCCGATTTGATTTTTCAATGGTCCGAGGTCGACGCCTGTTTTTCCCCCTACCGAAGCATCGACCATTGCGAGTAAGGTTGTGGGTATATTGATAAAAGAAATGCCTCTCTTAAAAGTAGATGCGACAAATCCTCCTAAGTCGGTGACTACACCTCCACCAAGATTGATAAGTAGACTTTTGCGATCAGCATCCAAGTTCGACAACGCTTCCCATGCTTTGGTACACGTGCTGATATTCTTGTTTTCTTCTCCTGGAATAATTTCGAGTATCTCAAAATCATATTTCCCACGTAACCTCGATTTAAGAATGGGTAGGCAGTCTCGACGCGTGTTGGTGTCTACAAGAATGAATAATTTCGAATAGTTCTTTTTGGTCAAATGCTGTTCGAGAACAGCATATGCGTTTTGGTTAAAATGAACAGCGTATGAGGCAGAAGTAATCGATTCCATTAAAATATCATTTCATTTGTACTTTCCAAGTGCTGGAAATAGCTCAATCTAAGACCGCAAAATAAAGGTAATTTTTTGTCAAAAGAATATATTTTCTGTCATTATCTTTGATTCACTATAATTTTGCTCTAAATGAATAGAATATTCGAAGATACTCAAATCGCATTTGAACTAAAGTCTGATTCTGAATTGGAACGGGCTTATTTTTTGTTTAAAATGATTTCCAATCAACCTTTGGTAAAAATGGGCACCGTTGCCACTAATTTTGCTATTAAGGCCAAACTACCTGTAGAAGGACTTATTCGGGCAACAGTATTCGATCATTTTTGTGGAGGGGTCAACGAAAAAGATTGCATGACCGTGGTAGATAGACTGTGGGAAAAAAAGGTGTGTTCGGTATTAGACTATTCTGTCGAAGGAAGTAATGAAGAAGATCCTTTAGATAATGCGCTTGCGACGGTTTTACGGGTGCTGGATTTTGCTAAGGAAAAAGATGCCATTCCCTTTGCGGTTTTTAAACCGACCGGATATGGACGCTTTGAACTCTTTGAGAAAATAGGAAGTGGTGTGGCATTGAACGAAAACGAAACGGCCGAATGGAAACGGGTCGAACGACGGTTTGAGGTCACGTGCAAGAAAGCCTCTGATTTAGGTGTATCGCTTTTAATCGATGCCGAAGAAAGTTGGATGCAGACCGCTGCGGATGCGCTGGTAGAGAAAATGATGCGAACGTATAATACCGAGAAAACCGTAGTGTTCAATACACTTCAGATGTACCGGTGGGATCGTATGGATTATTTGAGAAAATTACATAGTGTAGCGATAAAGGATGGCTTTAAAATTGGAATAAAGGTGGTTCGCGGTGCATATATGGAAAAAGAAAACGAACGCGCCGAAGATAAAGGGTATCCTTCACCGATATGTGCTTCGAAAAAAGCTACAGATGATAATTTTGATGCGGCAGTAGCATATATGTTGGGTGATTTGAATACTATCTCCATTTTTGCCGGAACCCATAATGAAAACAGTTGCTACAAGCTCATGCAGCTAATGGAAGATAGGGGAGTGCGACATAATGCCGCGAATATTTGGTTTGGTCAATTGTACGGCATGAGCGACCACATTTCTTTTAATTTGGCCGCTAAAAACTATAATGTGGCAAAATATTTGCCCTTCGGACCTGTGCGCGATGTAATGCCTTACCTTATTCGGCGAGCCGAAGAGAATACATCGGTAGCAGGGCAGACCAGTCGTGAATTGTCACTACTCAAACAGGAACGAAAACGAAGAAAAATTTAGTTTTTGTATAACGTTTTAACCTTCCATAAAAGAGTAGTGTAGATTTGACCTTAGGCTATTGCGAGAATGTAACGTTGTTTTATACGCAAGGTTTTCTTAATTCGTTTACTATTGACTCAACCCTATGAGCTGTTAATGGTTTACTAATAAACCCATCACAGACATCATTTTGTTCTGCATCAATAATATCAGTCAAGTTAGTGGTAGAAGACAACATATAGATTTTTATAGCATTGAGTTTGTCATTTTTAAGCTCGCTAAATTTGTTTAAAAACTGAAACCCATTCATTTCAGGCATATTGATATCTACTAAAATTATATCTGGAAAAAAGGTGGGTTCAAACCCCATTTTAGTATTCAAGGAGCTTAAATATTCCATGGCTGCCTTGGCCTTGGTAAAGGTCTTGAAATTCGAGTCTAAGGGCAGCTTTTCAATGATTTTTTGAGTAATAAACAAATCAATATCCCTGTCATCAATGAGCATAAAATTTATTTTCATAGCTTCTAATATTTAAATTGCTTTTGGTAAATAAATGGCAAAACAGGCCCCTTTGTTAATTTTACTTTCCACTTTGATTTTTCCTTTTAAACTTTCAACACCATTTTTCACTATATATAACCCCAGTCCATTAGATCCCATATTATGCTCCTTTTCGGCCCTGTAATACAATTCGAATATTTTATCAAACTCTTTTTCAGCTATACCTTTTCCATTATCGCATATTGTTATGGTTAGTTCGTCTGCAATTGTGGTTACATTTACAGCTATATAGGGCTTATGGTGTTCAGAAGGAGGTAGGGAATATTTTATCGCATTTTGTATTAAATTCTTAAATATCGCGAAAAGCAATTCGGGGTTAGACATAAAACCTTCTGTATTTTGAATCTCGACATTAAATTTAATATTCTCATATTTCGCATTGCTACTAAGCATTTTTAAAACACTGTTTACGATATGAGAAAAATCTATAACTTTTAATTGTTTGGAACGGGTTGAAATTTGAGAAGCGCTAGAGAGCCCGTCCGATAATACTTTAGCATGATTTATCGTTTTTTCAAGCATGCCGATTAAAGTTTGCACTTTTTCAATCGATTGCTCTTCTTTAATAAGGTTTATCAAACCTTGTGCCGAGGAAAAGGGAGCATTGAGGTCATGGGCGGAACGGTATAAAAACAATTCTAGTTCATTCTTTAGTTTTTCATTTCCAGACTTTAATTCAGTTACATCTTCATAAATGCTTAGAAATTTATAATCACTGGCCCTATCATCTTTAATCGGAAAAATTGTAGTTTTTAACCATACTGATTTTCCATTTTTTAATTTGTGCGTTAGGTCACCGGACCATTTTTCTCCTTGACTAATTGCCCTCCATAAATTTTTGTCATTGTCGATTGAAGGTGTTTCAGATTTGAATAACTGAAGAAATTCTCCAACCAACATATCGGCATTAAAATCTAGAATGTCGCAGAACTTCTCATTGGCATATTCAATTTTACCCACTATATCGGTAATGGTATATATAGCGTTTGCTTTGAGAATATCTTGTACTCGCTTATCTAAGGTATTCATATTATATGTTCGAAAATAGTCTAAGGCGCGCATACGTTCATTTTAGTGGTCAGACTATATTCTTCAGCTTTTGACACGTTCTTAAATATGGCAAACGGTATCTTCGAATAAAATAACCTTTTATAAGAGTTGACTAACAAATTTATAGGGAGAGAGTTCACCACATAAGCTTCGGAAATAATTAAAGTCCCACTATTAAAACTTTTTGATAGCAATCGTGCGGCTTCAATAGAAAAAGTACCTTTCGCATCTCTTAAATCGACAATAATAGGTAACGGTTCTCCTTTTGATAATTTAAAAATAGCTTCCAAATAGCGTTGCGCAACTTTATAATCCAATTTGTTGTAAGCATTTAAATTGCTAATCTTACAAAAAAGGATTCCGTTGCTTTGAAGACTAAAAGTTGCGTGTTCGTATATAATCATTTCTATCTTATTCGTGTTTTTCGCGCTAAATATTTTAAATCTCGTACTGCAATAACGCGTAGCTTTATCAATATCTTTATAGACATTACTCGAAACATAATTACCACTATCAACCCTACATACTAACAGTATCATCTTTTGGATAGCCGATCTGGCTAAAAAAGACCAGGAAAGAACGGATTTATTAAGTAGGGAATAGGGGGAGAGAAGAACAAATATCTTTATAGCCGCTACATTACTGACTTTGGTTAAATCGATAAGCAATGGAAGATATTTTCCATTTGACAACAATCTAGTTACCTTAGGAATAATTCTCGAAATATTGCCTTTAAGCCATTGATAATCAAAATCTTTATTGATTTCACAATGGATTATATTTTGATACATCCAAAATTTAACACCATCAAATTGAATAATGTTCTTCATCAGATTCCCTTTGAAAAACTCTATCCAATTGATATGCCAAAGCACAATTCGTTTAACCGTTATATTGTAAACACTTGTATATAGGCTACTTACATCGTAGTAGTTGTGGCTGTTTAAGAATAAGCACACGGTATACCGTGTGCTTATTCTTAAAATATATAGGTAAAAACGGTATACCGTGTAAGTAAAGTATTATTTGCCCAAAGGTTGTAGCCCTGTACTAAAGGTTCAGACCATTGCTCTTCAATACCAACGGAACTCTGCTTATAGGGGTTTATTTTTTAATACCCAGTTTGGCCATTTTGTCACGAAGTGTACTCGGTTTTAATTTAAGCAATGTAGAAGCACTATCTTGACCGCTGATTTTCCAATTACACTGCTCTAATACTTGAAGTATATGGTTGCGTTGAACGGTGTCTAATGATAAATCTTTATTGATAATAGGTAATTTAGTTTTTTGTGCCTGTGATTCAAAACCTGGTATTACTAGCGTTTCATCGTTTGATAGTATTACTGCGCGTTCAATTAAATTTTCAAGTTCCCTTATATTTCCTGGCCATGCATAGACTTTTAATTTACTCATGGCCTCATCAGCAATGTACTTGATGCTTTTTCCATACGACTTATTAAATTTATCTATAAAATGTTCTAGCAATAAAGGAATGTCGTCTTGGCGTTCGCGTAAAGGCGGCACTTTTATAGGGAAAACATTAAGACGAAAATATAAGTCTTCCCTAAATCGTTTATTTTCAATTTCTTCTTTTAGGTTTTTATTTGTAGCAGCAATTACGCGGACATTTAATTTTCTTAATTCCGTACCGCCAACCACTTCTATTTCCCCTTCTTGTAAAAATCGTAGTATTTTGGGTTGCATATCTAAAGGCATCTCTCCTATTTCATCTAAAAACAAAGTACCTCCATCTGCTAATTCAAACTTTCCGATTTTGTCACTATATGCTCCTGTAAACGATCCTTTTTTATGTCCAAAAAATTCGCTTTCTATAAGTTCTTTGGGTATAGCTGAGCAATTCACCTTAATTAAGGGTTTGTCATTGCGCAATCCAATATTATGAATTGCCCTTGCCAATAGTTCTTTACCAGTACCAGACTCTCCGAACAGCATTACGGTAGCCGTTGTTGGTGCAACTTTCTCGACCTCTGTTAGTACATTACTGAACACTGCACTACCATAAACCATATCTTCATAGTTAAAAGCCAGGTCTAACTCGTTTTTAAGATAAACGTTTTCTTGTTCTAGTTGATTTCTTAAGGCATTTAGTTCTTTATTGGCTATAACGAGCTGCTTGTTGGCTGAAATAGCCGCTGTTTCTGCTTTTTTTCGCTCGAACACCTCATTTTCGAGATCTAAATTTTTTTGCTCTAGCTTACTAATGAGTCTCTTACTATAGAGTGTTAAAACTTCATGTTCGGTAAATTGGTTTTTTCGGGCTGGTTCAGATCTGTTTTCCGTTAATAACTCTTGCACGAGTTGCAGTATTACATCTGGTTCGGTAGGCTTTCTTAAAAAGTGATTTGCACCAAGTTTTAAAGCAAAATCTTCATCAAGTTTTTCGGTATAGGTAGAGGTATAAAAGATAAAAGGAATATGCCGGAATTGTTTTTCTTTTTTGCAGGCTTGACAGAACATATAGCCATCCATTACCGGCATTAGAATATCAGAAATAATAAGATCTACTAGGCTATTTTCATGTAGTTTTTTAAGCCCTTCGCTCCCATCAGTGGCCTCAATAACATCAAAACCTGCTTCTTGAAGAATCACTCTTAAAAAATAGAGGTTTTCAAAGGTATCATCTACTATTAAGATAGTCTTTTTGTTCATTTCTTATTTTCCATGAATTATATTTTCCATATCGCCTACAAAAGTTTCAGGATTTATGGGTTTCTCCAGATAGCCATCTGCACCTGCCTCGATTGCTTTTTCTTTATCCCCTCCCATAGCATAGGAAGTTACCGCAATGATCGTGGTGTTCTTAGGAAGACCATTGTGTCTTAATTTATTACATATTTCATATCCGTCCATATCTGGAAGCTGAATATCAATTAATATAATTTCTGGATTGTTTTCATGCGCCAACCTTAACCCGTCGACCCCATTATACGCCTTTATAATCGTATAATTACTTTGGGTTAGCAGATACGATAGCATATACATGTTTTGCTCGTTATCTTCGATTATTAAAATTGTTTTTTTCATAAATTTTATATCGTATATATTTTATAACCAGAAAGTTAATGTCTATTAGACTATAAATGTAAAAACAGTTTAATATTTTTTATTTGGGTCATTTTTTATCGGCATTGCTAAAAGGCAATGTAAATGTAAAATTACTTCCTTTTGTTTTTTTACTTTGCACACTTATTGTTCCTCCCAATTTTTCCACCAAACTTTTGCAAATCGCCAAACCGAGACCCGTACCTTCATGGCTTCTACTTATTCCCCCTTCCAATTGAATAAACGGTGCAAATAACTTATTAAGGTCAGTTTTTCCGATTCCAATTCCTTGATCTATTACTTGGGTTACAACTAGATTATCAATAATAGCTACCTTGACCTTTATGGTTCCCGTATTTGAAAATTTAATCGCGTTCGATATTAAATTGAGTAAAACTTGCTCAATTCTTCGCTCATCACTATTTAAAGTAATGTCTGCCTCATCGATTTCCAAACGTATATCAAGTCCTTTTTTATGGGCTTGCGGTACTAAAAAGTCAATGGTTTTCTCTAGAGTCTTTACATAATTAAAAGGATAAATGGATACTTTTAATTTCCCTGCTTCTATTTTAGAGATGTCTAAAATATCATTAATCAGACCTAGTAAATGCTGACTACTGTTTTTAACCATCGACAGTTGCTTTCTTTGCTCTTCATTTAAAGGCCCTGCAAATTCTTTCAATAGAATACCGGTAAAACCGATAATGGAGTTCATTGGTGTTCGTAATTCGTGTGACATGGTTGCTAAAAATGCTGATTTCATTAAATCGGCAGATTGCGCTTTTATCTTTTCTTTTTCTAATTCAGTGGATTGTAAATTTAAATCTTCCAAGAGGTTTAATAAGGCTTCTTTACTATCATTGAGTTCTTCGGTTCTCAAATTTACCAATTGCTCTAGGTTGTTTTTATAATTCAGCAATTCCTTTTCATTATTAATTCTTTCCGTAATATCTTGTGTTGTACCAAATGCCCTTATAGGTGTTTGATCTTTATCATACATTATTTCACATTGTTCATCAACATATTTTATGTGGTTTTCGCCAAATTTCAAACGATAAGTGATTTGATACGACTTTTTGTTTTTTATCGAATCGTTGTATGTTTTTAATATAAAATCCCTGTCGTCTGGATGAACGGCTTGGAGGAAAGTTTCATTGGTAACTTCAAATGTGTTAGGTGTTTTTTCGAATATTCTAAACATTTCTTCTGACCAAGTTAATTTATCTTCTACCATGTCTAGTTCCCAGCTTCCGAGGCTAGCAATCTGTTGCGCTCTATTTAAATTTGATTCACTTCTTTCTATTCGACTTCTCGTGGTTTCATGTATAGATTTTAATTTTATTTCTTGACTTGCCAGCCTTCGATTGATCCGTCTGTTTAACCGCTCCGATTGGCCTACTAAAAGCCAGACGCCCCAACTACAACCAATTGCTACTATAAGCCCGAATACCGAAAACCAAATCGCTGCATTTGCTGTTCGTTGTACAGGTACAACATACAGCTTCCATTCACCAAAAGACATTTCAATAGGAACGGCAAATTCTTTAAAAGAAGACATGTCGTTCTCTAAAAAAAAATCTTCTTTGCCTGTTTCGAGATTGACCCTTGATAATTGATAAATAAAGCGGCTGTCATTGGAAGTATTTATATTCAGGTCATTAAAAAAAGTGGATAGTTTGGTAATAACCGCCGAAAACCCTGAAAATTCGTCATCTATGAAAATCGGCTGTCTACTTATCATGCCAACGCCACCTTGTTTTAGGTTTACCGGGCCGGCAATAAAAAAATCTTTTCTTTTGATAGTAGCGAGCGCAGCGTTTCTAGCCTCAGAACTTGTTAAAATATTAAAACCAATCACTTCATTATCCTTTAATGGATAAACGTGCGTGATAAAACCATTTTTGTCAACTAATTCTACAACGTCAAAATATTTATAGCGATCTAATAATTCAATCGCTATGCTATCAAAATCAGTCGGTATTCCATTTCGTTCGACAAGATAGCCGAGAGTTTCTGTTGCTGAATAGCTATACATTACTAAGGCTTGCAACTTCTCTTTAATTAAATCTACCTGATTGTTTAATTCTTTTTTTTGCTCATTTTCATTAATTAAATACTTTTGATATGCAATGTATTGCGCAATAAAAAGGAGAATTATAAGCGATGTAAACCCCGCAACCATGGGTTTTTTTAAAACTAGATGTAAAGCGTTACTTTTCATAAAATCACGCGAATAAATTAATCTATAGTTAAATTGTTTGACTTAACTATTTTTTTTCAACTGCATTTCTTTGATAATATTTTTGAGTTCTTTCATTCTCAATTCTCTCCCAACGAACAATTTATTCATACGCTGTAATTCAGCATTTTTTAAATCGACCTCTTCGGTTCTAATTTTAACCAATTCTTCAAGGTTGTTTCTGTGTTTTTCTAATTCAATTTCCACTTTTATACTTTCGGTTATATCTTTCATAAATGCCGCCACAACAAATTGTTCATTTACCTGCATTGTAAAAGTGTTTACTTCTAAATCAAGTATTTCTCCGTTCTTTTTCTTGTGATTCGTATTGAATCTAGCGAATCCTTTACGCACCATTTCCTTTATTCTTTCTTCTATTTCTGTCTGATTCAAGGCAACTTCAAGTTGATTGATATTCATGGTTAACAATTCGTCTAGGGTATACCCTATCATATTAACATAAGAAGGATTTGCATCCAGAATTTTTCCAGTAGTATCGGCTAATAAAAATCCATCAAGTAGGGTTTCAATTATTAGTGTATTTCGCTTTCCAAGCGCAAGAATTTCCTTTTCTGCTTTTTTGCGCGCTGTAATATCTCGAATAACCCCGATTAAAAACTTATTACCCGCCTTATCAATAAATCTCGTTTTTTTAGTGGAAATGGTACGAATATCTTTTTGGTTTAAACTGAGTGTCTCTTCCGTAATATTTTCTTCACCGGTTAAAATCACATGTTTATCATTACTCAAGAAACGCTCTCTTTCTTCTTTGGGAACATTGTCGGCTAGGGTTTTACCAATAATATCAGTTCTGGACATATTGAAAATTGAACAGAGTGCATCATTAACGAGTATCATTCTGCTTTGGCTGTCTTTTACAAATACCGGATCACCAATATTGTTGATAATATTCTCAAGATATGTTTCACTACTTTTAATTTTTTCTTCAGCTTCTTTACGCTCGGTTATATCGATTACCGTTCCTTGAAATTTTATGGCATTGGCAGCTTCATCTCGTACTACTTCCATTTGCACCATTACGTGCTTTACCGTTTTGTCTCGCCAAAGCACGCGATATTCAAACGAGGCATTGTTTTTATTTTTAATTCTATCTTCTGTTATTTTATTATGAAAATCCCTATCATCAGGGTGTACGCGACTTAAAACGGAGTTGTAATTTAATTTTGTATCCTTATCTACATCGTAAATTGTGTACATGAGATCTGACCAAAACACCTCGTCGGTTTTAATATCCCAACTCCAATGTCCTATTTTGCCAATTCTAATTGCAGCTTCAATTTTTTGCTGCATTTCTTCAATTTCCTTTTGCGCTTTTTTTTGCTCGGTAATATCTCTTGTAATCGCAAGTAAGGATATAATAGTACCATTATCATCTTTTAGGGGTACGGCGTGTGTTTCAAGCCATCTTTGTGTGCCCTTTAGTCCAATAATTTCAAATACGAGCATTCCCGAATCACCGTTGAATATATTTTTTATTAGTTTATTAAATGCAAATTGATACTCGGGACTTATTAGGTTTATAACCGATTTACCTTTAATCATAGCTAGATTTTCAGCTTCGATCATGGCCAACCCGGCAGGATTCATATAAATTAATTCCCCTTTAGAATTTAATTGTTTTATACATTCAGGCTCGGTTTCTAATATTGTTCTTAAATGATTTTCACTTTCTTTTAAAGACAAGTCAGCCTTTTTTTGATTCGTGATGTCGGTGAAATAAATTGTTATTCCTTCAGAAGAGGGGTAAACTCTGTTTTCAAACCATTTATCTAGTGGCTCATAATATTCTTCGAAGTAAATGGTTTCTTGCGTATCAAAAGCTTTATGGTAAATCCTATAAAATTTGGAACCAACACCCTCTGGAAATTCTGTCCAAATATTTTTACCTATCAAGCTTTCTGGTGATCTTCCTATAAACCCTGCCGCCTTTTTATTTACGTAAGTATAGCACCAATTGGTGTCTAACGAAATAAAACCATCTGAAATGTGATTTAAAGTAGACTCTATTTGCGATACAAGTCTTTTCTCTACTTGATTTTTTTCAACCTTAAGATCTTCATATTTTTTTTTATACTTGACTATTGAAAAGGTATCTCTGCTTTGATTCGCTATAAAAGTTGCATTATCTTTTTCTTTATCAATATACTTTAGATAGCAATATAATAGCACAGAAAATACAAATGCCGAAATTGATTTTCCAATGAGATGACTGATCAACGAAGTTTTAAAGTCCGGTGCATCATATCTAAGAATAGCATTGAAGGCAAGGGCATCAAAAATAAGAACCGAAAACAAGGAGATAAAAAGCACTAAAAAGAAATGTCGTCTGCCAATTTTAGAAATTAGAGCTTGGTATATTATCACCAATAAAATGAAATCAACCAGTAATATTAGTGTACCAGTAATGAAATATTTGTAATTTATGAGAAAAACAGACGATGAATCTACATAATTCATGGTTTGTGCTGCCTGCTCATGAACATACGTAATACCGAACAAGGCCGATAAGATAAAGTTTGAAATGATTATTCCGATAATAAGCGCTCTTGCACTTGCCACTCCTTCTTTAATATATATCAATAAGACAGCGAATAAGACAGCAGAAAAAACGATGACCGAACCCGGATAAATAATAACATCTCCGAATACTTTAAAGCTGACCATCGTTACTGAAAGGGCTTGTAGGTATTGTACGGACCCTAGAAGAATGTAAAGCGGTGCCAAGCCTAATCTTTTTCTAAATTTAAATAGGAAAAGAATACTTAAAGACGTGAGCAAAAACTCTATAAGTATGGTGGCATATAAATTCATATAGTATTGAAGTTAATTATTCGAAACATAATATGAATATTCTAATTAAAGTTAAACATTTATTGGTCCAAAAACCTTCTTATTTTTGATGGGTTGATTTACCGTAAGGTCTACAATAGTTCAATTTGTATTATTTGTCGATCAAATTTGAAATGCTCCGGTTCGGTTTTCTTCAACTTTATATCTTCGATTGGGTGTGTTCATGCATATAAAAACGCTGTAATAAGGGGGGGAGCTATAGGCCCGCTAGACCTGATGGGGGTACGGTACAACTTTCTAGTACTTTATAAGCAGGTCATCGGGCGATAGTCGGTACTGTTCTAAATGAAGGTGTTTCTAAATTTTGTTCCGGTAACTATTATTCTGCTAAAATTTGCTCAGCAAGTGCTTTGTTGGGGCAATTCTTGACTTTTAGAATGACATCTTCTCCTTTGAGTTCCCCCTCGATAAAATAGGTTTTGCATCCTTTCGATTTGGTATCACTACGTCTAAAATCAACATCGCCACCGGTCAATAGAGAAGTAATGTCAAGAGAATCTAGTTCCTTCGTTTCAATCATCGCTTTGATTTCTTCGGAATAGGATAGCGGTTTCGATCGAATATCTTTTAAGGTTCTACAGTTTGGGAAATAGCAAAACTCCGTTCCGGTTTCCGCTGACTTTTTTTTAAGGAAAAAAGCCAAGAAAACGATGCCTATGGCCAAACCAATCATATAAAACCCCAAGCGTTTTAAAAAATCCATAAACTAGAAAATTAAAAAATAAGGAAATTGATGTCACTGTATTGTAAATCGAACCATTCCCCAACTGATTTACTGGTTAAAATACCGTGGTACATATATAGGCCGTTACGGAGGCCCTTGTCGAAACGCAGCGAATTTTCAAGACCGCCATCTTCTCCGAGTTTCAGTAGATAAGGCGTGAAAATATTGCTTATTGAAATTGAGGCTGTCTTTGGATAGCGAGAAGGAATGTTGGGAACTCCATAATGGATAACTCCATATTTCTCGATTGTAGGTTTATTGTGGCTCGTAATTTCGCTAGACTCGAAGCAGCCACCCATGTCAATGCTGACATCAATAATTACGGCACCTTTTTTCATGTGTTCGACCATGGTATTCGAAACGACTACGGGAGACCTATCGGTTCCTCGCACGGCACCGATGGCTACATCGCAACGTTTTAAAGCCTTAAGCAAGTTTTTTGGTTGAATAGTAGAGGTGTAAATGGTCTGTTTTAGATTTGTTTGAATATTTCTTAGTTTGGTAATCGAATTATCGAAGACTTTTATGTTGGCACCTAAGCCTATTGCCGACCTAGAAGCAAATTCGCCAACAGTTCCGGCTCCAATGATTACTACTTCCACGGGTGGTACGCCACTGATGTTTCCGAACATTAGGCCGTTACCTTTGTTCGTTGCGGCCATAATCTCTGAAGCGATAAGTACTGACGAAATTCCGGCAATCTCACTTAGTGAACGAACAGCGGGGTATTTACCATCTTCATCACGAATATATTCAAAGGCTATGCCAGTGATTCGCTTTTTGGCCATTTCCTCGAAATACTCTTTATACTGTGTTTTAATTTGAAGCGCTGAAATGACTATTGCTTGCGGGTTGATCATTGCGATTTCAGCAAGGGTGGGAGGCTCGACTTTTAAGAGTAGCGGGCATGAGAAAACCTTCTTCGTGTCTCTAGTGATTTCAGCACCCGCATTGGTGTAGTCAACATCGGTATAATTGGCACCTTCGCCTGCGCCTGCTTCGATTAATACACGATGCCCATTACTTGTAATGGCATTTATGGCATCAGGGGTAAGACAAATTCGTTTTTCCTGATATTGGTTTTCTTTGGGGATTCCTATAAAAAGTTCTCCTTTCTGTTTGAGTACTTCCAAAGTTTCTTCCTGAGGCAGTAATTGCTGTTTGCTAAAAGGAGAGGTGGGTTGGTTCATATGGCGTAAGTCTGGAATCCAAGGAAAAGATTCGTGCCAAATTTACAACATTTTAAGATAAAATCAGCTGCCTAAACGGGAATAGAAAGGGGACTGTTACTGCAATTGCTCGATTAGAACCAACTTTGCAAAACATGTCGAACCTGATGGAAAATATTGTTTAGGCCTTTGGTCGGCACAGTCTGTTCGATACCTTGGTCGTTGTCAGTATTGGTTTCTTTTCCATTAAATTCATCTTTTATGGGGGCATCAAGCGTACTGTTCAGTCCTTGCTTTTCTTTTAAAATTTTTAATTCGGCCTCCATTGCCTCAAGATCAATACCGTGAACATATCTATCCACCAATTTTACCCTGATAAAATATACGATGGGTATGATAACCATACATACCGCAACTAAATAGAGTATTTCGTTTTCGTCAATTTTACTAGCATCTTCACTGAAAACACTGTAAAGCTGAAAAGCATACATTGAAATTGGTATCAGAATGATGTGGTACCACCAATTTTTTGCAGTCGTAAACCAGATAATAAGTAATGCTAACGGAATTAATTTGCTTAAATAAAAGTAGAAAGCTACTGTTATATCATCATAACCATTGTTCGAAAAAGTGATTCCGAGTATCGACCACGTATTATCAGAAGTTACGGGAAGGTATTTATAAGAGTAGAATAAAATAGGGGAAATGGCAATTAAAAGGGCAAATAGCCCTTCAATTATCAATTTTTTTTTAATGCGATTTCTGTTAGACATATATACCTAACACAAAAATACAAATATTATTATATAGACAGGGCAGTACACAAATTTTGTACTGCCCTAATCACAATAATTATATGTTATGGATATATTAGGCTCTAATATTTTTTTTGGAAATATCTCTATCAATGCTCTGTGTTTGGTAAATGCTATCTTCTTCGGCAGTAGATGCGGAAGTACAAGAAGCGGCCAACAATGATACACTAGCTAAGACGGCGAATAGAACTTTTTTGGTTTTCATTTTCGAGGGTTTTTAATGTTAAAAATTGGTTTTTAATTGACGCAAATGTAATCAAAGTCAATCCAAAAAAACACTTATGAAGTTAAAAATAATGCATTTCAACCTATAAAACGGTGTTTTTGTCGAATTTATTGCTTTTCTTCAAATTTTTTATAATGACAGGCAATCATCAAGCACTGAAGCTTATGCATGCCAAGATCTGTTGGGTCTAAGTGGTTGGAAAATTAATTTTCGACACTTTAATGCCTTTTGAAGCATTCAAATTGTTCAAAAAAAGACGTAAAAATGATGTTGGGGGGGGGTATGTTATCGACTTATAATTTTAAGTTTTCGGGTGTCGGCACCGAGTACTTCCAAAAGAATAGTAGTGGAATCTTCAGGGAGAAAAGATTTTATTTTTTCAGGCCATTCAATAAAAACCCAGGCATTTTGGTTTAAATAATCTTCTAAACCTAGATCCAATGCTTCGGTCTCGTCGTTCAATCTGTAGAAGTCAAAGTGATACGCTAAAAGTGTTCCGCTTTCTGAGTGGTACTCATTTACAATACCAAAAGTAGGACTATTGGCATTGTCTTCCCCTCCTAACTGTTTGACCAAAACTTTTATCAGCGTAGTCTTTCCTGCTCCCATGTCACCATAGAAACAAAGTGTCTTAGATTTTGTATTTGTAAGGAGTTGTCGAGCGACTTTTTGAATTTGACTCTTATTAAAGTTTATTTCCATACAGTAATTGCGAATTTATCTTGGGTCAAGAACTACAAAGGGTATGATCATCTCTTCAAGTGAAACACCTCCGTGTTGATAGGTATTTCTATAATAACTTACATAATGGTTGTAGTTATTAGGATAAGCAAAAAACAAATCATTCTTTGCAAAAATAAAAGAACTGCTCATATTAATACTTGGTAAATGAATCTTTGCCGGATGTTTTACCTCTAATACATCTTTGTCTTCATAAGTAAGACTACGTCCTGTTTTATAACGAAGGTTCAAGCTGGTCTCTTTGTCTCCAATTACTTTTGAGGGCTGCTTTACGTTGATTGTTCCATGATCTGTGGTGATAATCAATTTAAGGCCCATGTTCTGGGCTTGTTGAATGATTTCAAGCAGCGGCGAATTTTTAAACCAGCTTTGGGTCAAAGAGCGATAGGCCTTGTCGTTTGAAGCCAGCTCTTTTATGACTTCCATTTCGGTTTTGGAGTGCGAGAGCATGTCGACAAAATTGTAGACGATTACCGTTAGGTCATTATCCTTCTGCGATTTAAAATTTTGCGACAACTGCTTTCCTTGTCTGAGACTGCTTATTTTATGGTATTCCCATTTAATGTCAAGACCGAGCCGTTTGATTTGTTCTCCTAAAAATTTGTCTTCATAAAGGTTTTTTCCGCCGTCATCGGTATCATTTCGCCACCATTGGGGGTATTTCCTTTCCATATCCAAAGGGGTGAGGCCTGAGAAAATGGCATTGCGGGCGTATTGTGTTGCAGTAGGCAGTATACTGTAATAAGAATCCTCCTTTATTTTTTTATAAAATGAGGTAATCGTATCTTCAAAAGCATACCATTGATCATAACGTAAGTTGTCAATGACGACCAAAAGTGTAGGTGCGTTTTTAAGTTCGGGGTATACCCACTCTTTAAAAAGGGTGTGTGACATTATCGGGGAATCGGTATTATTGAACCAATCTCCGTAATTTTTGTCAACAAATTTTCCGAATTGGTTGTTGGCTTCCGATTTTTGGGACTCCAAAATCTCAAACATACCCGAGTCTTCGATTTCCTCAAGACGTAGCTCCCAGTAAATCAATTTTTTATAAAGATCGGCCCATTCCTTAAAGCTATCTACCATTGCCAGGTCCATCGCAATCTTTCGAAACTCCTGCTGATAATTCGCGGTCGTCTTTTCGGAAACTAGGCGCGAGTGGTCTAAATTTTTCTTGAGCGATAAAAGAATTTGATTCGGATTGACAGGTTTTATCAGATAATCCGCAATTTTTGACCCGATGGCTTCCTCCATGATGAATTCTTCTTCACTTTTGGTAATCATGACCACTGGCAACGACGAATCTAGAGCTTTGATCTCGCTAAGTGTTTCGAGACCAGAGATACCCGGCATGTTCTCATCTAAAAAAACGATATCTGCCCGGGTATTGGAAAGCTCCTGCAATGCCTCTTGACCACTTCGACAGGTGACAACTTTGTAGTTCTTGGCTTGTAAAAAAAGTATATGTGGTTTTAAAAGGTCAATCTCATCATCGACCCAAAGTATTGTTATCTTGTTCATTTAGTACCTATATTTACCGTCAATTAAGAACAGATTTTGACAAATTCAAAAAAACTAAAAATATTCAATGATCCAATTTACGGATTTATTGGTATTCCGGATCCTCTTATATTTAGTCTGATAGAGCATCCCTATTTTCAGCGTTTACGCAGAATTTCCCAAATGGGACTTTCTTATTTGGTGTATCCAGGTGCACATCATACGAGGTTTCATCATGCACTGGGAAGTATGCACTTGATGGAAAAATCGATTCAAATACTTCGTTTTAAGGGTGTTGAAATTACTGATGAAGAATCGCAGGCTTTGCTTTGTGCAATTTTATTACATGATATTGGGCATGGTCCGTTTTCTCATGCCATGGAACATAGTATTGTTGAAAGTACGAGCCATGAGTATATTTCGTTGCTTTTTATGAAAGCGTTGAACGACAAGTTTAACGGAAGTTTAACGATGGCCATAGAAATTTTTCAAGGCAAGTACGAAAAGAAGTTTATGAACCAATTGGTGTCTAGTCAATTGGATATGGATCGTTTAGATTATTTAAAACGAGACAGTTTCTATACCGGGGTTGCTGAAGGAAACATTAATGCCGAGAGGTTGATTACGATGTTGAACATAATAGACGGCAATTTGGTTATTGAAGAAAAAGGAATTTACTCGGTCGAGAAATTTTTAATGGCTAGACGATTTATGTATTGGCAAGTTTATCTTCATAAAACAGGAATCGTAGGGGAACAACTTTTAAACAGAATATTACAGCGGGCTAAAGAACTTACCGTTGCCGGTGTAGCTGTTGATTGTGGCAAATCACTATTGTTTTTTATGAAAAACAGTGTTACAAAAGAGGGTTTTAATTTGGAAGTTTTAAATGTATTCGCTCAACTTGATGATATAGATGTACTTGCCGCCATTAAGAAATGGCAAACACATGACGATTTTGTTTTGTCTCGATTGTGTAAGATGCTTATAAATCGAAGATTGCTACACATCAAATTGAAAAACAAACCTATTGACAAAGTTAAAATAGACAAGCATTTCAACAATCTGAAGAAAAAGTATGGGCTTTCTGATACCGAGACCGAATACTTTGTTTTTTCCGGTTCTATTGAAAATAGGGCTTATGACCTAAATAGGCAGAATATAAATATTCTAAAAAAAGATAAAAAGATCGTTGATGTAGCCAAGGCCTCGGATCATTTGAATTTAAAGGCTTTATCGAAAACAGTGACCAAGCATTATTTTTGTTACCCAAAGTCTCAAATCATCTTTGATTGAAAACTAGTTCTGCAAATGCTTGTGACGAGTGGAAATAGATGGTAAACTGCCATTTTATAGCAGTAACAAACTTTGAACGGAATGTGACAGAAGTTTTTTCAATAGGTTTCCGATTAACAATTTTTCTTACATTTGTCTCCATGGTATTTACAGCAGTTCAGATTGCAGATATTTTGGAAGGTGAAATAGAGGGTGACCCTGAGATAGCCGTTCACAAACTCGCGAAAATTGAAGAGGGTGAAAAAGGGTCTTTGACTTTTTTGGCGAACCCGAAATATACGTCATATATCTACACGACTAAGGCTTCTATTACTATTGTAAACAAAGATTTTACCCCTGAACAGCATCTTCAGACGACCTTGATAAAGGTTGATGATGCTTACAAGTCTTTTTCTAAATTATTGGAATATTACAATGAAGTGAAAAACAATAAAGTAGGGATTGAAGAACCTGTTTTCAAGGCGGAGACCGTTAATTATGGTGCCAATTTTTACTTGGGGGCGTTTTCCTATTTAGGAAATAATGTTCAAATTGGTGATAATGTGAAGGTTTATCCCAATGCATATATTGGAGATAATGTTTCGATAGGTGACAATGTGGTCATCTTTGCAGGAGCCAAAATATATTCAGAAACGGTTATTGGAAATAACTGTGTCGTGCATAGTGGTGTTGTAATTGGTGCAGACGGTTTTGGTTTTACGCCTAACGAAAAAGGGGAGTTTAGCAAAGTACCGCAAACAGGAAATGTAATTCTTGAAGATAATGTCGACATCGGCGCGGGCACTACTATTGATAGAGCCACTTTGGGTTCTACAATTTTACGAAAAGGAGTAAAGCTCGACAATCAGATACAAATTGCCCATAACGTTGAAATCGGTGAGAACACGGTAATTGCGGCGCAAACAGGTATTGCAGGTTCCACGAAGATCGGAAAAAGATGTATGATAGGGGGCCAAGTGGGTATCGTGGGGCATATCGTTATTGGTGATAACGTACGAATTCAAGCGCAATCAGGCATTGGAAGAAATGTAAAAGATAATGAAGTACTGCAGGGATCTCCCGCTTTGAATTATGGAGAGTACAACAAGTCGTATGTGCACTTTAAAAACTTACCTAAGATTATAAATAGAATTGACCAATTGGATAAAGGAACTCATGGAGAGCAATACAAGTAATAAACAACGCACAATCAAGAAAGAGGTCACCTTGAAAGGGGTAGGCCTGCATACAGGAGCAAACGTTACCCTTAAATTCTTGCCCGCTTCAGAGAATCATGGCTACGCCTTTAAACGCGTTGACCTTGAGGGTGAACCCGTTATCGAGGCAGATGCCAATTACGTTGTAAATACGCAAAGAGGTACCAATTTAGAAAAACGAGGGGTAAAAATTCAAACATCGGAACATGTTTTGGCTGCACTTGTAGGCCTAGAGATCGATAATGTTCTTATTGAATTAGATTCGCCAGAACCACCTATTTTAGATGGCTCATCGAAGTTTTTTGTGGAAGCTTTGGAGGAGGCCGGACTCGTTGAGCAAGACGCCGTACGGGAAGAATATGTGGTAAAAGATGTGATGTCTTTTAAAGATGAGGCTACCGGAAGTGAAATTACGGTCATTCCATCAGATAGCTATCAGGTTACCGCTATGGTCGACTTTGGAACAAAAATTCTGGGAACGCAGAACGCAACCTTGGAGAAATTGTCAGATTTTAAGGAAGATATTGCCGATGCCCGTACGTTCAGTTTTTTACATGAATTGGAGATGTTATTGGAAGAAGGGCTTATAAAAGGTGGTGATTTGAACAATGCCATTGTATATGTCGATAAGGAGATATCTGAAGATACCATGAAAAAGCTCGAAAAAGCCTTCAACAAGAAGAAACTTTCGGTAAAGCCAAATGGTATTCTTGATAACCTTACCCTGCATCACCCAAATGAGGCTGCAAGGCATAAACTATTAGATGTTATTGGTGATTTAGCACTGACCGGTACGCGCATAAGGGGAAAAGTTATTGCCAATAAACCTGGACATTATGTGAATACGCAGTTTGCAAAAAAATTATCCAAAATAATAAAGCTGGAGAAAAGAAATAAAATTCCACAATACGACTTGAGCAAGGAGCCTTTGATGGACATTCATCAAATTATGGCGATGCTGCCCCATCGACCTCCCTTTCTGTTGATCGATCGAATTTTGGAACTTTCTGATACCCATGTTGTGGGAATGAAGAATGTAACCATGAACGAACCTTTCTTTGTAGGCCATTTCCCAGGTGCTCCAGTGATGCCAGGGGTTCTTCAGGTAGAGGCAATGGCTCAAACGGGGGGTATTCTTGTATTGAGTACTGTGCCAGATCCAGAAAATTATTTGACCTTTTTTATGAAAATTGATAACGTCAAATTCAAACAAAAGGTTTTGCCGGGCGATACCTTGATTTTTAATTGTACGCTCATTACTCCCATTAGAAGGGGAATTTGCCACATGCAGGCGTATGCCTATGCAAACAACAAATTGGTCTGCGAAGCGGAACTTATGGCACAAATCGCAAAAAAGAAATAAATATGAACCAACCCCTTGCTTACATACACCCGGGAGCTAAAATAGCGAAGAATGTGGTGGTGGAGCCTTTTACGACCATACATAATAATGTAATTATTGGTGATGGAACTTGGATCGGTTCGAACGTGACCATAATGGAAGGTGCCAGAATAGGAAAAAATTGTAACATTTTCCCCGGGGCCGTGATTTCCGCACCTCCTCAAGATTTAAAATATAATGGGGAAGAAACTACCGTTACCATTGGCAACAATACCACAATACGGGAGTGTGCAACGATACATAAAGGAACTTCGGATAGAAATAAAACCGTAATAGGCAAAAATTGTCTGATTATGGCCTATTGTCATATAGCCCATGATTGTATTGTGGGCAACAATTGTATCTTTTCGAACAATTCGACCTTAGCGGGTCACGTGACCATTGGAGACAACGTTATTCTTGCAGGTCTCGTTGCAGTACATCAATTTGTGGCAATAGGACAACATGCCTTCGTTACCGGGGGGTCTTTGGTTCGTAAAGATGTCCCGCCTTTTGTGAAAGCGGCGCGTGAACCTTTATCGTATGTCGGCATTAATTCTGTGGGCTTAAGGCGCAGAGGCTATAAGTCGGAGAAAATTCGGGAAATACAGAACATTTATCGCATCTTGTATCAAAAGAATTACAACAATACCCAAGCCGTTCAGATTATCGAGGCCGAAATGGAGGCGACGCCAGAGCGGGATGAGATTTTACAATTTATTCGAGATTCCCAACGCGGAATCATGAAAGGATATTTTAGTAATAACTAGGTATGATTGGTCGAATTTAGAGCACATAAATAATTTCAATAGTAGTTTTTCTTTTAAGGTTCCAAAAAATAAATTTGGCTCTTTTTGTTTTTAAATTACTGAATATCATAATATTTACCCAACAATATAAAAGTATGGCATCAACATCAGACATTAGAAAAGGATTGTGCATTCGGTACAATAACGATATTTATAAAATCATTGAATTTTTACACGTAAAACCAGGAAAAGGTCCTGCTTTTGTTCGTACAAAACTAAAAAGTGTATCATCTGGGAAGGTTTTAGACAATACGTTTTCTGCAGGACATAAAATCGAAGATGTTCGTGTTGAAACACGTTCCTACCAATTTTTATATGCTGAAGGAGATACATACCACTTCATGAATACCGACGATTACAACCAAATCACATTGCAGGAAAGTTCCTTGGATGCCCCGCAATTGTTAAAGGAAGGGGAAGTTGTAACCATATTGTTCAATACCGAAGATAGTATGCCTTTATCCGTTGATATGCCTGCCAGTGTGGTTTTAGAAGTAACCTATACAGAGCCTGGTGTTAAAGGTAATACGGCAACAAATGCAACGAAACCGGCGAAAGTTGAAACTGGTGCAGAAGTTAATGTCCCCCTTTTTATCAATGAAGGTGATAAAATTAAGATAGATACCGAGAAAGGAAATTACATGGAGCGGGTCAAAGAATAGGTAATCTTGGTCGCTTTTCGATGGTAAACTACTAACCTCAAAATTTGTTATGAAATTTCCGAATCCGCATACTTTAAGACAAATTGCCACGATTATTGGCTCTGAGTATGTAGGTGAAGATGATTTCCCGGTTTTGGGTATGAACGAGATTCATGTGGTCGAATCGGGTGATATTGTTTTCGTAGATCATCCCAAATATTATGATAAGGCATTACAAAGCAAGGCTACCGTTGTTTTAATTAATAAGCAAGTCGATTGCCCTGAGAAAAAAGCACTGCTAATTTCAGACGATCCTTTTCGTGATTTTAATGTATTGACCCAATTTTTCAAGCCTTTTGAAAAATCTAACAATTTAATTTCTACTTCAGCTAGTATAGGAGAAGGTACAGTAATTCAACCAAATACATTTATTGGCAATAATGTAAAAATAGGTAGCGGATGTCTTATTCACTCCAATGTCTCCATTTACGATAACTGTGTAATCGGTAATAATGTAATCATTCATTCGGGTTCGGTATTGGGTTCCGATGCGTTTTATTATAAGAATAGACCTGAAGGCTTAGATAAATTGAAATCGGGTGGCCGTGTTGTACTGGAAGATAATGTGGAAATAGGAGCGCTTTGTTCTATAGATAAAGGGGTAACGGGAGATACTCGTATTAAAAAAGGGACGAAGCTAGATAATCAGGTGCACGTAGGCCATGATACCGTTATTGGTGAAAAATGTCTAATTGCATCGCAGACGGGAATTGCCGGCTGTGTAATCATAGAAGATGAAGTGACCCTATGGGGTCAAGTAGGAACTAATAGTGGCATCACTATTGGAAAAAAGGCCGTTATTATGGGGCAAACAGGGGTTACAAAATCGGTTCCTGGAGGGAAAAGCTATTTCGGAACACCGATAGAAGAATCCCGAGAAAAATTGAAACAATTGGCCTATGTTAAAAAGATTCCTTCCATTTTAAAAAGATTGGATGAATAAATTAAGCAAAGATTGCTTCGGAATTCAAGGCAAACCTATATTTTTGTGCAGTTATAAATAAACAATAAATAAAATGAGCGTTCTAGTCAACAAAAACTCCAAAATAATTGTCCAAGGCTTTACAGGTAGCGAAGGAACCTTTCATGCCGAACAAATGATTGAATATGGTACCAATGTTGTTGGTGGCGTGACCCCTGGAAAAGGAGGACAAGAACATCTGGGCAGGCCCGTTTTTAATACCGTGGCCGAAGCTGTAGAAAAAGTTGGCGCCGATACCTCTATTATATTTGTACCTCCGGCTTTTGCGGCTGACGCCATTATGGAAGCCGCCAATGCGGGTATAAAAGTGATTATCACCATAACGGAGGGCATTCCTGTGGCAGATATGGTAAAAGCGGCAGCTTATATAAAAGATAGGGATTGTAGGTTGGTCGGTCCCAATTGCCCTGGAGTTATAACTCCTGAAGAGGCCAAAGTTGGTATTATGCCCGGCTTTGTATTTAAAAAAGGAAATGTCGGAATCGTTTCAAAATCAGGAACACTTACGTATGAAGCAGCTGATCAAGTGGTGCGACAAGGTCTGGGTATAACAACGGCAATTGGTATTGGTGGTGACCCCATTATTGGAACTACGACCAAAGAAGCGGTAGAATTGTTGATAAATGATCCCGAGACAGAGTGTGTAGTCATGATCGGTGAAATTGGAGGACAGTTGGAAGCTGATGCGGCAAAATGGTATAAAGAAAGTGGTAGTAAAAAACCTATCGTAGGATTTATCGCTGGGGAAACCGCACCTGCAGGTAGAACCATGGGGCACGCAGGCGCTATAGTAGGTGGTAGTGATGATACCGCTCAGGCAAAGAAGCGTATTATGACGGAATGTGGAATCAATGTTGTAGATTCTCCTGCAGAAATAGGTTTAAAAGTGAAAGAAGTAATGCGTTAATTTACCTTTCGGAAATACAATGTCTTAAAAGGTGTTATAGGAATAAATCCCGTTTATCGCGGGATTTTTTTTCGCCTTTATGTGAAACAAAACTTATATTTGATAAACGACTAAGCAAATTACATTAAGAATGAAAATTTTAGAAGACAAGAACGTAATCATCACGGGAGCAAGTAGAGGAATAGGCAGGGGAATTGCTGAAATATTTGCCGATCACGGTGCCAATGTAGCTTTTACTTATAGCTCCAGTGAAAAACCAGCTCTAGAATTGGAGAAGGCTTTGGTGCAGAAGGGCGTTAAGGCAAAAGCTTATAAAAGTAATGCCGCTAGTTTTGCCGAATCGGAAAAATTAGTAGCCGAAATCTTGGCCGATTTTGGGGGTATCGATGTGCTTATCAATAATGCCGGGATTACAAAAGACAATTTGCTGATGCGTATGTCTGAGGAAGATTTTGATACCGTAATCGAAATTAACCTTAAATCAATTTTTAATATGACCAAGGCCGTTCAGCGTACCCTTCTAAAGCAACGCAAAGGTTCTATTATCAATATGAGCAGCGTGGTCGGTGTCAAGGGAAATGCAGGTCAGACCAACTATGCGGCATCAAAAGCCGGAATGATAGGTTTTACGAAATCGGTAGCGCTTGAATTGGGTTCAAGAAATATACGATGTAATGCCATTGCACCCGGATTTATAGAAACAGAAATGACAGGTAAATTAGATGAAAAAACGGTTCAGGGTTGGCGAGAGGCCATTCCATTGAAAAGAGGAGGTACCCCAGAAGATATTGCGAATGCTTGCCTTTTCTTTGCTTCCGATCTTTCGGCTTATGTTACAGGTCAGGTTTTGAATGTTGACGGGGGTATGTTGACTTAAGGCGTAAATACTTAAAATGGAGTATTCTGTGCGCGTAAAATAGTAGGGATAATGATTGGAAAGCAGAATAAGAAGGAAGATTTCGAGAAGAGAGATAAATAGCGGATGCAGGTCGTAACTTTATTGTGGATTCTTTTAGCAGCCATAGCGGCCTTGGCCATTGTATTTTTACAATACTATTATCGGTCGAAGAAAAATGGGAGATTATCTCTTTTGCTCTCATTTCTACGTTTCATAGCAATTTTTGGTTTGCTTTTGCTCCTTATCAATCCTAAATTCTCAAAGTTCGATTATACCTTGGAGAAGGTCAATTTGGTCGTGCTAACCGATAACTCTACTTCCGTAGCCCCATTCCATGACATCATAAACGCTATTTTAAATAAAATTGGGTCCGATGCTCAAATCAAAGAGCGGTTCAATGTTAAATACTATCAATTTGGTTCCAATTTAAGTGAAATGGATAGTCTGTCCTTTCGGGAAACCAATACCGATATTGGTAGAGCACTTTCGGCTACAAACGATATTTATGCTACTTCGAAGGCGGCTGCCATACTCTTGACCGATGGCAACCAGACCTTAGGTGAAAATTATGAGTTTTCAGGAACACACCTCAAACTTCCTGTGTATTCTGTCGTAGTCGGCGACACCACGAAATACGAAGATTTAGGCATCGGCCAAATAAATGCGAACCGATATGCATTTTTAAAAAACAAATTTCCGCTTGAGGTTCATGTCACGTACAATGGGCCGGGCAACCGTAGTTCGCTGAGTATTTCCATCAATGGCAGCAATGTGCATCGTGAAACAATCGACTTCTCCAAAGGTAATGGCAACAGCGTAGTCAATGTGCTTTTAAATGCAGCTTCCGTTGGAACTAAAAATATTCAGGTGACTATAAACCCTTTAGAAAGTGAGCGAAATACAGCTAATAATGCCAAGAATGCTATTGTAGAGGTCATTGATGAAAAAACGAATATTACAATTGTTTCAGATGTATTACATCCTGACATAGGGACTTTAAAAAAAGCCATCGAATCGAACGAACAACGTTCAGTTAATATTAAAAAACCAAGCGAGACAATCAAAGAGGTAGACAATGTTGATCTTTTTGTTTTGTATCAACCAAATCGGGCTTTTGCACCTGTTTATGATTATATCGAAAAAAAGAACACCGGTGTGATTACTATAACGGGAACCAAGACAGATTTTAATTTTTTGAACACGATACAAAAACGGTTTCGAATTGAGGATAATTATCCGGTTCAAGAAGTATTTTCAGTTAAGAACGAAGCTTTTTCTAAGTTTGATATCTCCGATTTTTCTTTAGAAGATTTTCCACCGCTTGAAAGTAGTGCGGGCCCCATTGGTCTAGAAGGAGAGCATACGACACTCTTAAAAATGCAAATAAAGGGAGTGGATATGTCTAGTCCGTTGTTCGCTATTTTAGAAGGAAACAATAGACGAGAGGCCGTGCTTTTTGGAGAAAACCTTTGGAAATGGCGCGTACAGAGTTATCGAAATAACCGTGATTTTAAAAATTTTGATGATTTTATCGGCAAGCTTATATTGTATCTGTCCTCATCAAAATCAAAGAGTCGATTGAATGTAGACTACAATGCCATCTATCAAGGCAGTAACGATGTTAAAATTTCTGCCACCTATTTCGATGAAGCCTTTGTTTTTGATGGAAATGCAGATATTTCGATAAATGTTACAAATGAAGACAATATAATTGATCGTGAATTTCCGCTATTGCTTAAAGGGGGATTTTATGAAGTTGACCTAGGTAGTTTACCAGTGGGCAATTATAGTTTTAAAGTATCCGTGGAAAATAAAAATCAATCAAAATCAGGAAACTTCACCATCATGGATTTTGATGTAGAAAAGCAGTTTTCGTCGAGTAACTATATGAAATTGAACCAACTCTCAAAAGATTCTGAGGGTGCGGTTTATTTTCCGGCCCATATAGATTCGTTGATTCAAAATATGAGTAGTGATGAGCGGTTTGTGCCCACCCAAAAAGGCAAGGAAAATATCGTATCTTTGATTGATTTTCGATTTTTATTGGCGCTAATCGCAACGGCGTTAGCTTTGGAATGGACGATTCGAAAATATAATGGATTAATCTAAAAACAATAGATATATAATGGATAAATTACCAAGAATTGCAGTACCAGTAGTGGTCGGAATAATTATACTTTTTATTTTACTTTCTAAATCTACCGTAACCATAGACTCGGGTCAGGCGGGTGTTTTATATAAAACGTTTGGTGGAGGTGTAGTAACCGATGAACCTCCAATGGGTGAAGGATTTCATCTCGTAGCTCCTTGGAATAGGGTAACTGTTTATGAAGTTAGACAGCAAGAAGTGCTTGAGCAAATGAACGTCTTATCTAGTAATGGTTTGGATATCAAATTGGAAGCATCGGCTTGGTTTGAACCTATACGCAGTGATTTAGGCAAACTACACCAAGAAAAAGGACAAGATTATATTCAGAGGGTTTTATTGCCAACAATAAGGTCGGCTGCCCGGTCAGTAGTTGGGCGTTATACACCAGAACAATTGTATTCAAGCAAGAGAGACGCTATTCAGCAGGAGATTTTTGACGAGACTGAAAAAATAGTATCAGGACAATATATTCAATTGAATGAAATTTTGGTTCGAGATGTAACCCTGCCACCAACGATTAAAGAAGCCATTGAGCGAAAGTTAAGACAAGAGCAAGAATCTTTAGAATATGAGTTTCGCTTGGTTACTGCTGAAAAAGAGGCTCAAAAAGTGCGTATCGAAGCGCAGGGTAAGGCTGATGCCAATCAAATTTTAAGCGCTTCCTTAAATGATAAAATTTTACAGGATAAGGGTATTGATGCTACGCTAGAACTTTCAAAGTCGCCCAATAGCAAGGTTGTAATCGTAGGAGGTGGCGAATCGGGCCTACCGTTGATTTTGGGCAATAATTAAAATAAAATTTGGTCGATTAAAAATTAGTTTTAATTTTACACTCGTAATGAAAAATAACAACGTACATCATCATTTTTATACTTGCTCTCAAGCGAGGTAGAAATGTATTGTAGTGTTACAACATATTTACGACCCGTTTGAGAAATCAAACGGGTTTTTTGTTTCAAGAAATTACTGGTAAAAAAGCGAAAATCGATATTGAACCCTATTTAATTGAATGTAAAATGACCAAAATAAGAATAGCAATACAGAAGTCGGGTAGACTAAATGAAGATTCACTACAGATATTAAAAGACTGTGGCATATCAATTGATAATGGTAAAGATCAGTTAAAGGCATCGTCGAGAAATTTTCCCATAGAAGTTTTTTACTTAAGAAATGGTGATATTCCCCAGTACCTTCGTGATGGGGTGGTTGATATTGCCATTATTGGCGAGAATGTACTTATTGAAAAAGGAGGGGATATTTCAATTGCCGAAAAACTTGGGTTTTCGAAATGCAAGGTATCCTTGGCGATTCCAAAAGATGCCGATTATAGCTCGGTAAAAGACTTTGAAGGTAAGCGTATCGCTACATCGTATCCGAACACCGTGAATATGTATCTTGATAAAAATGGTGTAAATGCAGATTTGCATATTATCAACGGGTCGGTGGAAATAGCCCCTAATATCGGATTGGCAGACGCTATCTGTGACATTGTTTCCAGCGGTAGTACTTTGTTCAAAAACAATTTGAAAGAAGTTGAAGTGATGCTTAAGAGTGAGGCGGTGTTGGCGGTTTCTCCCAAGATATCCGAAAAAGCAACCCTTCTCCTAGAAAAATTGCAATTCCGAATACAATCCGTTTTAAGAGCTAGGGCATCAAAATATGTGCTGTTAAATGCCCCAAACGATAAACTTGATGCCATCATTTCCTTATTACCGGGCATGCGAAGCCCAACAGTTTTGCCATTGGCCGAAGAAGGCTGGAGCTCGGTACATACGGTAATCAACAAGGATAAATTTTGGGAGGTTATCAGTGAGCTAAAGCAAGCGGGAGCAGAAGGGATTTTAGTTTGTCCAATTGAGAAAATGGTCTTATAATGTATGATATAAAACTCATAGATACAGCAGTAATAGATGATATAATTCCTTTATTACAGGGCTTAAATCCGCAGATATCAAAAACAATATTAAAAAAGCGTTTGGCCCAAATGGTTTTACAAGGGTATCAATGTGTAGGGGTATATGATGCACAAAAGCTGATCGGTATTTCTGGGTTGTGGGTTTTAACCAAGTATTATGTAGGCAAGCATATTGAGCCTGACAATGTCTATATTATTCCCGAGTACCAAGGAAGGGGAGTTGGGAAATTGATGATGAATTGGATTTTTGAGTATGCCAAAAGCATCAACTGTGAGGCTTCCGAATTGAATTGTTATGTTGATAACGAAGCGGGAAGGCGATTTTGGGAACAACATGGTTATACGGCAATAGGGTATCACTTTCAGAAGAAATTTTAAAGAGAATGAACAAAATATACAATCCTGAAAAAGCTGATTGGGAAGCTTTACTGAAACGACCTACGCAAACGGTAGCCGATATTGAGGCAACCGTGAATGTTATTTTTGAGGAAGTTAAAAATGGAGGAGATGCCGTAGTGGAAAAATATACACGGCAATTTGATGGCGCGGTTTTAAAAAACCAATGGGTTTCAAATGCTGAAATCGATGAAGCAAAGAATTTGGTGTCACCAGAATTGATGTTGGCCATTCAGGAGGCAAAACAGAATATCGAGAAATTTCATAGTGCACAAAAAACGGAACGAATAGAAGTTGAAACGGCCAAAGGGGTCAAATGCTGGCAAGAAAAGCGTCCTATACAAAAGGTAGGATTATATATTCCTGGGGGTACGGCTCCCTTGTTTTCGACTATTTTGATGTTGGCCGTACCGGCAGAAATTGCCGGATGTAATGAAGTTATATTGTGTTCCCCTCCCAATAAAGAGGGTAAAATCAACCCTGCAATTCTCTACACTGCAAGTTTATGTGGGGTAACCCAGATTTTTAAAGTAGGAGGTATTCAAGCGATTGCTGCCATGACTTTTGGTACCGAAAGTATTCCGAAAGTTTATAAAATATTCGGCCCTGGTAACCAATATGTAACCGTAGCCAAACAAATTTCGACCAAACACGGGGTTGCTATCGATATGCCCGCGGGCCCGAGTGAATTACTGGTAGTGGCAGATGATTCGGCAAATGCTTCGTTTGTGGCGTCGGATCTTTTAAGTCAAGCGGAGCATGGTATCGATAGCCAGGTTATTTTGGTGACGACATCAGAAATGATAATGGCCGAAGTTGAGAAAGCGGTAGCCTCCCAGATTTCCCTGTTACCCAGAAAAGAAATTGCGGAAAAGGCAATTGCCAACAGCAAGCTTATCTTTGTGGAAGATGATGAAACGGCGTTGCACTTGATCAATGAATATGGTCCGGAGCATTTTATTATATGCGTGAGCAATGAAAATTTTTTTGTAGATAATATAGCAAATGCCGGATCAGTTTTTATAGGGAATTATACGCCCGAAAGTGCTGGCGATTATGCCTCGGGAACAAATCATACCCTGCCGACAAACGGATATGCCAAGCAATATAGTGGTGTTAATTTAGATAGTTTCATGAAAAGTATCACCTTTCAGAAGATTTCCGAGGAGGGCATGAGGGGCATTGGAAATACGATAGAGGTAATGGCCGAGGCCGAAGGGTTGCAGGCGCATAAAAATGCGGTCACCTTACGTTTAAAAAAATTAAAATAATAAAGAGATCGTATTGCCGGTCTATAGAACTTACGCTACAACGTGAAAAAAGAATTTAGTATAAATAACTTCGTCAGGGAAAATGTAAAAGGATTAAAACCTTATTCCTCTGCGCGCGATGAATATATTTCCGATGGCTCTAAAATGGTGTTTTTAGACGCCAATGAGAATCCATACGAGAATGGGGTCAATCGGTACCCCGATCCGCAACAGCGGGGTCTCAAAGCTGTTTTGGCAGCACAAAAAGGCGTTGAACCACAGCATATATTGCTCGGCAATGGTAGTGATGAAGTTTTAGACCTATTGTTCCGGGCGTTTTGCGAGCCAAAGGAAGATAATGTTATTTCATTACCTCCTACATATGGTATGTACAAGGTGTTATCAGCTATTAACAACATCGAAAACCGGGAAGTTTTACTGACCCCGGATTTTCAACCCGATGTTGATGCCATTCTGCAACAAGTGGATATACATACAAAGATGATATTTCTTTGTTCTCCGAACAATCCCACTGGGAATAGCTTTTCGTCGGATATCATTAAGGAGTTACTTGAATGTTTCCAAGGGTTGGTTGTAATCGATGAAGCATACATTGACTTTTCGAGTGATACGAGTTGGACAACAAGGCTTGCGGAATACCCTAATTTGATCGTTACCCAAACGCTCTCAAAAGCGTATGGAATGGCTGGTATTCGATTAGGAATTTGTGTCGCTTCCTCGGAAATTATTAATGTGGTCAATAAAATAAAGCCGCCATATAATGTTAATGAACTCACGCAACAAAAAGCGTTCGAACGGGTGAAGGCTCTTGATTTGGTCGAAAAAGAAGTTGGCGATATCTTGGCAGGGAAAAAGGAATTGCTAAAAGTTTTAAAGGAAATAAGCTTCATCGAGAAAGTTTACGCCTCAGATGCTAATTTTGTTTTGGCAAAGGTTGATAACGCCGACACGCGTTATCAAGAACTACTTTCAAAGGGTATTGTCGTTCGAAATAGAACAACACAGCCTTTATGTGAAAATACGTTGCGTTTTACGATAGGAACCAAAGAAGAGAACGAACAATTGATTGCAGTGCTTAGAATGCTAAGCAAAGAATAAAAAAGAATAAATAGTATAAATCGTATTAGAGCATTAATATTGGCTTAAAAACCGAGGGGCTCTATCAAATTCAGGAGAATCGAATATGGCAAAAAAAGTACTTTTCATTGATAGGGATGGAACCATCATTAAAGAAACGGAAGATGAACAAATCGATGCATTCGATAAAATGATTTTCTACCCCAAGGCATTTACTTATTTAGGAAAAATAGCCAAAGAGCTTGATTATGAATTGGTGATGATTACGAATCAAGATGGTTTGGGTACCGATATTTTTCCTGAAGAAACCTTCTGGCCCGTTCATAATTTTATTTTAAAATCATTTGAAAATGAGGGGGTTGTGTTTGATAAGGTCTTTTTAGACCGTACTTTCCCTCATGAAAATGCCGATACGCGCAAACCCGGCACCGGTTTATTGACCGAATATTTCTCTGAAGATTATGATTTGAAGAATTCCTTTGTGATCGGTGACCGATTAACCGATGTGGAGTTGGCCAAGAACTTGGGAGGAAGAGGTATTTTTATTAATGATAACACCGATTTGGGAACAGGTGAGATAACGGTTAAGCGTGAAGCTCTTAACGATGTTATTGCATTGGAAAGCAATGATTGGGAAAAGATTTATGAATTTTTAAAGTTGAATGATCGCACTTCTGAGATTCGTAGAAAAACGAATGAAACCGATATTTTCATCAAAATCAACCTTGATGGTACGGGAAAAAGTAAAATTGAAACGGGTTTGGCGTTTTTTGACCACATGTTGGATCAATTGGCCCGTCATGGTCAGATGGATATTGATATAAAAGTAGATGGTGACCTTGAAGTTGACGAACACCATACCATTGAAGACACTGCTATTGCGTTGGGAGAAGTTTTTCACATTGCCTTGGGAAATAAACTAGGGATTGAACGTTATGGCTTCTGTTTACCTATGGATGATTGTCTGGCTCAGGTAGCCATTGATTTTGGAGGACGAAATTGGTTGGTATGGGATGCCGATTTTAAACGTGAAAAAGTAGGGGACATGCCGACTGAAATGTTTTATCATTTTTTTAAGTCTTTTACAGATGGAGCAAAGGCAAACCTTAATATCAAGGCAGAGGGCACCAATGAACACCATAAAATCGAGGCCATTTTCAAGGCTTTTGCAAAGTCGATCAAAATGGGGGTGAAACGTGACGTTGAAAAGATGGTCTTGCCATCAACTAAAGGTGTGCTATAAATGAAAATTGTAATTGTAAATTATGGCGCAGGAAATATTCAGAGCATAAAATTTGCTATCAAGCGATTGGGTCACGATGCTGTCTTGAGCCATAATACTTCAGAAATTCAACAGGCTGATAAAGTGATATTTCCAGGTGTCGGTGAGGCGAGCAGTGCGATGAAAAAACTAGTAGCCAGTGGTTTGGATAAGGTGATACCTGAATTAAAACAACCCGTTCTGGGCATATGTCTCGGTATGCAGTTGATGTGTAATTCATCTGAAGAGGGTGATACGAAAGGTTTGGGAATTTTTGATGTCGATGTTCTGCGATTCTCAGAAAGGGTTAAGGTTCCGCAAATCGGATGGAACCAAATTTCCAACCTAAAATCCGATCTTTTTACGAACATTGCGGCGAAGGAACACATCTACCTCGTGCATAGTTTTTATGCCCCGTTATGTAATGAGACGATAGCCGAATCGGAGTACGATTTGATGTATAGTGCTGCACTAGGAAAGGATAATTTTTACGGAACTCAGTTCCATCCGGAAAAGAGCAGTGTGGTAGGAGAGAACATTTTAAAGAACTTTTTGAAATTGTGATGAATAGGAAGCTAATGAACTCTTGATGATAACCGTAGCTTCTATGATTGCCGCCAAACAAAAAGTAACCATTAAATCAAAAAGGGTAGTCAAGTAGATTTAGCATTTCTAATTTCGTACTTCTAATTTTTAATTATGAGAATTATACCAGCAATAGATATCATAGACGGTAAATGTGTTCGACTTTCGAAGGGGGACTATGATACCAAAAAAATATATAATGAAAATCCGTTGGAAGTTGCCAAGCAATTTGAAGCCCATGGCATACAACATTTACATTTGGTCGACTTAGATGGTGCCAAGTCGAAACATATCGTAAACCACAAGGTATTGGAGCGAATTGCAACCAACACGGCCCTAAGAATTGATTTTGGTGGCGGTTTGAAAACAGATGATGATTTGCGCATTGCTTTTGAAAGCGGTGCTCAACAAATCACCGGCGGTAGTATAGCCGTAAAAAACAGAGATACGTTTACCCAATGGATAAGTAAATATGGGGCCGATAAAATCATATTGGGCGCCGATGCCATGGATGAGAAAATCGCGGTCTCTGGTTGGCAAGAAGAATCCCAAGAAGAATTGATTCCCTTTATAAAATCGTATCAAGCCGAGGGAATCGTTTATGTTATTTGCACTGACATAAGTAAAGATGGCATGTTAGAGGGGCCCTCCTTTGAATTGTATGAGAAAATACTATCGCAATGTGACCCTTCCTTAAAACTAATAGCTAGTGGTGGTATATCGGCTTTTGACGAACTTCCAAGATTGCGGGAAATAGGCTGTGAGGGTACCATTATCGGTAAGGCGATTTATGAAAATCGTATCCAATTAAAACAATTGGAAAATTTTATATTAAATCAATAAGAAAAGAATGCTTGCAAAACGAATAATTCCCTGTTTGGATATTAAAGACGGTCGTACAGTTAAGGGGGTTAACTTTGTAGACCTCAGAGATGCTGGCGACCCTGTAGAACTAGCGGAAATTTATAGTAAGGCCGGTGCCGACGAACTTGTATTTCTTGATATATCGGCTACAGAACAGAAGCGTAAGACCTTGGCCGAATTGGTCTATCATGTCGCTGAGAAAGTAAATATACCTTTTACCGTAGGCGGTGGCATTTCTTCCGTGGAAGATGTCGATATTCTGTTACATAATGGAGCCGACAAAGTCTCTATCAATTCTTCAGCCGTTAAAAATCCGCAGTTGATTAATGATTTGGTGGCCAAATTTGGATCACAATGTATTGTCGTAGCCATAGATGCGAAACAAATTGATGGCGAATGGAAAGTACATTTGGTAGGAGGGAAGGTCCCAACGGAACTTAATTTATTTGATTGGGCGAAAGAAGTTGAAGAACGGGGTGCAGGGGAGATTTTGTTTACCTCAATGGACCATGACGGTACCAAAGATGGGTTTGCAAATGATGCCTTGGCCAGATTGTCGACCGAGTTGAACATTCCCATTATTGCCTCTGGCGGGGCGGGAAACATGCAACATTTTGTAGATACTTTTACAAAGGGAAAGGCTGATGCCGCCCTTGCAGCCAGTGTTTTCCATTTTAAGGAAATAGAGATTAAAGATTTAAAAAAAGAAATACAGGAAAACGGAATTCCAGTCAGATTACAATAGCATGGAACGGGGTTGGTTGATGGTTTGTTCGAGAGTAACCAACAACGAACAACGTAAAGTGAACAATGAAAAACAAAATTATGCAGATAGATTTTAAGAAGAATAAAGACGGACTCGTACCCGCTATTATACAAGATGCCATTACTAAAAATGTATTGATGCTGGGGTACATGAACGAAGAGGCTTTGAAAAAGACCGAAGAGACCAGGAAGGTTACCTTTTATAGCCGCACCAAACAACGGTTGTGGACAAAAGGGGAGGAGAGCGGTAATTTTTTAAACCTTGTGAGCATTCAAAATGATTGTGACAAAGATACCTTATTGATTACCGTAAATCCGGTCGGCCCTACCTGTCATAAAGGTACCGACACCTGTTGGAACGAAGAGAATAAATCCTCTTTTGGTTTTCTGTCCGAGTTGGAAAAAGTTATCAAAGACAGAAAAGACAATAAGGAGAACGAGAAAAGCTATGTTGCCTCCCTTTTTAGAAAAGGTATTAATAAAATAGCCCAAAAGGTAGGGGAGGAGGCCGTGGAAGTCGTCATCGAGGCGAAAGACGATGATGATCGATTGTTTTTAGATGAAAGTTCCGATTTGCTTTTTCATTATTTGATTTTATTGCAGGCCAAAGGCTTTACGTTACACGATGTGGAAAAGGTGTTAAAATCACGCCACTAAATCCGTAAATCTATTTCGTCCTTTCTTTTTCCCTTTTTTTGTACTTTAGCAACGATCATAACAATAAAAGATATAATGAGCACAAATAGAAGGGATTTTCTTAGAAAAACATCGATTGCCGGGCTGGGACTGGCGGTAACACCTGCATTGTCAAATGCACAAGGTCAAATACTAAAAAATGATGTACCATCACCATCTCCCGGCGCCTCTTACATGGGCGATTATTCTGCTCCGAAATTAGATACCGTACGTTGTGCTTTTATTGGTGTTGGAGCTCGTGGTGCCGGTCATGCCCATCAGATTGCTTCTATTGAGGGAACAGAGGTCGTGGCGATTTGCGATTTGTATGAAGATTTAGCGCAAAGGTCAGCCGATAAATGCAAAGAGAACGGGAAAGGGGAACGTCACAAAAAAATCAAATTATATACAGACGGGGAGAATGATTGGAAGAAGATGTTGCAAAAGGAAAAGCCCGATGCTGTTTTTATTTGTACACCGTGGAAATTACACGCACCAATGGCCATTGAGGCCATGAAAAGTGGTTCGCATGCATTTGTTGAAGTGCCACTTGCACTCACTTTAGAGGAAATGTGGGAGATTGTCGACACTTCCGAAAAGACCAATAAGCACTGCATGATGATGGAAAACGTCAACTACGGTCGCGAAGAGCTTATTTATTTAAATATGTGTCGCCAAGGGGTGCTTGGTGAGCTTTTACATGGAGAAGCATCTTATATTCATGAGTTAAGAGGACAAATGAATGAGGTGGAACGCGGAACCGGTTCATGGCGTACCTATCATTATGCCAATCGAAACGGAAATCTCTATCCAACACATGGCCTAGGGCCCGTGGCCCAGTATATGAACTTGGCAAGAGGTGAGGATAATTTTAAATTTATGAATTCTTTTTCTTCACCGGCAAAAGGTCGGGCACTTTACGCTAAAAAGAATTTTCCTGCCGACCATCAGTGGAACCAATTGGATTATAAAGGAGGGGATATGAGTACCTCAATTATTAAAACCAATATGGGACGAACCATTATGGTACAATGGGATGAGACCAGTCCGAGACCGTATTCCCGTCATAATTTGATTCAAGGTACCAAAGGAACATTGGCCGGATTTCCAAACCGTGTCGCTTTAGAAGGGGGTATTCCCGGTGGGCCTGACAATCATCATGAATGGGCCGAGGGCGACCAGCTGAAAGCCATCTTCGAAAAATATGAACACCCATTGTATAAACGTTTGGGAGAATTGGCAAGAAAAATGGGCGGTCATGGCGGCATGGACTTTATTATGCGTTACCGTATCATAGAATGTCTTAGAAAAGGGGAGCCATTAGACCAAAATGTATATGAAGGCTGTTACTGGAGTGCCGTAGGCCCGCTTAGCGAAGCTTCGGTTGCACAGAATGGTGCGCCTCAAGAGTTTCCTGATTTCACCCGTGGGGCTTGGAAAACCACAAAGGCACTTGGCATCATAGCATAATTATTTCAAACATATATGAAAAGCTCCGTTTCGGGGCTTTTTTTGTGTTGCTTCCGACCAAAAAGAATTTGAATCGGTCATTTTAACTTTCCAAAATTAAACTTCTAAATAAAACATGAGAACTGTACTATTCCTTTTCATTCTTTTGATCAGCGCACATTTTACCAATGCGCAGGCCTATCGGAATTTGTTGAGCGGAAATTATCCTTACGATACGATTAAAAAACATATTGTTAAAGATCAATCATGGGTGCCTTATCCGGCTTATAATGATCGGGGCGAATGGGAAAAAATTCCTCAAAACCTAAGGGCCGATTATATCAAAAATGGGGAAGCCTATTTAGAGTACAGTTGGAAGTATATTCCGGTTTCACATTATTTAGAATTTACGAAAAGTGGAAGCCGTACAATTATGGAGAAGCCCTATCGAGAAAACATTAAAGCTTTTGAGGCTTTGGTACTGGCAGAGTTAGTAGAAGGAAAGGGCCGCTTTTTAAAAGATATCATTAACGGTATATTCTACTATAGCGAACAGACGTACTGGGGAAATTCAGCCCATTTGTCCCTTCAACGCGCCGGAGCGGGATTGCCCGACGTGCTGGAACCTACGATTGATTTGGGCGTTGGTAAAGTGGCGGCCAATTTAGCATGGACGCACCATTTTCTAGAGGAGGAAATTAATAAGGTGAACCCCTTGATATTAGAACGGTTAAGACTTGAAATCGATAAAAAGGTATTAACGCCATACTATACCCGAAATGATTTTTGGTGGATGGGCTATACCAATGAAAGCGTGAATAATTGGAACCCCTGGTGCAATTATAATGCCCTAAACTGTATGCTGTTAATGGAGAAAGATTCCATAACCCGAAGCGTGAACGTGCAAAAAAGCATGCTCTCAGTTGATGAGTTTATGAATTACTATAAAGATGATGGAGGTTGTGAAGAAGGCCCATCGTATTGGAGTCACGCAGGTGGAAAATTGTTCGATTATTTAGAATTGCTTTATAAAGGAAGCAAGGGAAAAATAGATATCTATGATGAAGCACTTGTGCAGAACATTGGAAAATATATTTACAGGGCCTATATCAATGGAGAATATTTTGTGAATTTTGCCGATGCATCAGCCAAATTAAAATCCCGGCCGGGAACCATTTATCGCTATGGCAAACGTATCAACGATTCAATAATGAGTGGTTTTGGAGCTTTTTTGGCCAAACAGCAAGATTTTGGAAAAAATGCCTTTAAAGGAAAAATAGAATTGGCACTCGATGATTTGTTCAATTTGGAAGAAATTAAAAATGCCAAAGCCAAGGAACCGTTGTTAGGAGATTTTTATCTGCCGGATACTCAGATAATGGCAGCACGAGATCAAGCAGAAAGTCTAGATGGCTTCTATTTTGCGGCAAAAGGAGGGCATAATGCAGAAAGCCACAATCACAATGATGTCGGTACTTTTATTTTGTACTACAATGGTATGCCGGCATTGATCGATGTTGGCGTCGATACTTATACTGCCAAAACATTTAGCAAGGAAAGATATTCGATATGGACCATGCAATCGGGTTACCATAATTTACCTACAATCAATGGGGTAGACCAAAAGGATGGTTTGGAATTTAAGGCAAAGAATAGCTCCTATACAGCCGAAAAGGATAAGGTTTTCTATTCGCTTGATATCTCTGGCGCATACCCGAAGGAAGCCAAAGTGAAAAATTGGCAACGTAGTTATACCCTGTTACGAGGTGAAAAATTTGAAATTTCGGACACATATTCCCTTTTAGAAAATACTGGGGAAACACAACTTAATTTTATGGCCGCTCTTGAACCGAAAATTATTAAGCCTGGCCTATTGCGACTTGGTCAGCGAAAAGGTGGCTTACTATTGCAATATGACCAGAAACTTTTGGAACCCACGATAGAGGAGGTAGCTATTGACGAAGATTCAAGATTGTTTCCTATCTGGGGAGCGCTGTTATATCGCATACGGTTTAAAGTGTTGGGAAGCATGTCTTCCCAAAATTTAAATATCATGGTACAGCCGGAAAAATGACAAATCTTGTTCTTTACTTCAAGCACTAAAGAAAAATTTTGTCAGCAATGAGGGTGTTTAAAAAGTCATGTGCTGCATCATTGCGAGGTACGAAGCAATCTGTAATATATTTACTGTGAACCTGCAGATTGCTTTACTTCGTTCGCAATGACTACTATTTTAGCTTTTTAGACACCCTCACTCTATAAATTGATTCAACATTAATCCCTTCTTCTGACCTTTGAGCCACCTGATAAGCTTTCATCGCGTATTGTGGCATTTCCTTTATAATTGAAAGTGCTGGCTCCGGAAGCGTTGATATCAATAGACTCCGTAACGGAAAGAAAGGCTTCGCTTGCTCCTGAAAGACGAAGGTCTATTGCCCCAACGATAAAGTCATAATCTTTTAGTTCACTGCTTCCCGAAAGGGAGGCGTCTAAATGGGCTGCATTACCAAATAGGTCAATGTTCGAAGCCCCTTTTGCCTGTATCTCCAACGCCGATACGTTCAAGGCGCCATAGAAATCAGAAGCGCCCGATAACTCGATGTTGGCGCTTTGTGTGATCAGTTCGTTTTCTAGGAAAACCTCCGATGCCCCGGAAATATCGAAATTTGAAATATTTTTTGTTTTGATATAAACGTCCAGAGTCGATTTTCCGCGAATCAACGTGTGTTTTTTCATTTCAATGACAAGATCATTTCCTTCCTTTTGAACACGAATTTTATCATGCAAGTTTGCATTGGCTTCAACTTCAATTCGTTCTTCCGTATCGGAAAAGGTCACATAAACGTTAAAGGCGTTGGAAACCTTTATCCCGCTGTAATCGGAGTAGGTGAATTCCCGAGTTGTAATTCTTTTAGATACCAGAACATGGTCAAGGTCACAGGAGGAAAAAAGAAGGCTCCCAAAAATAAGACTTAAAAAAATTGTTGTAGTTTTCATTTTATTGATTTGATTGATTGATGAAATTTTTTCTAAGTTCGAAATCGGATATCCATTGAAAATTTATGGGCGACCATTGGTCTTCAAAAGTTTTCTCTGATGCAATTTCGACTGAATCGATTTTTAGATATACCTGATCGTTTTCGGAAAAAACATGCTGTGTCTGTATAGCATCGTGGCAGATGCTACAGCGGGTGACGGATGTATTTTTCATCTTAGATATTTTTTTTGTATCGATTTCTACCCATGTTGAAAATTCCGACCTTGATGCCGATTCCTGCAGAAAACCCATTGACCCGTTCAAGACTACCGGGAACCAAATCGATTTTGCTCGTAAAGCGATATTTGACACCTGCTTCCAACTGAAGATATCTTGAAACATTGAACAGTAAATTCACACCGGGTTCGGCTACAATAAAGCCATCAAAATCATCTTCGTCCAATTCTTCATCAAAATCCTCATCATGAAAATTATTTCCGATATAACCAACTCCACCTGCACCTATTAAAAGGGGAAAAGATAAATTGACCCTAGATTTGCTGAAAAGTATCGGTTCTAGGTGTAGCCCCCCGTAGGCACCCACAAGATCTTCATGTCTCGACAACGAGCTATTATAAACATCTTGTTCAGAATAAATGAAGTTACCCTCAAAACCGACTTCGAATTGTTGGTTGGCAACATAAGCAATTTTAAGTGCGGCCATATATGCATCTTTATTTTCGACTTCGCCAACACGCATATTTAAACCCAAATAAACGCCATGTACAACATTGTTACGGTCGTTGAATTCGACATAGTCGTCGTTTGTTTGTTGGGCCATGGTTGAAAAAATGGCTCCGAAAAATAAGGTCAAAAAGCTAAATAATAATTGTTTCATTTTGTGATGATTTTCGATTGAATAGTTGATTCTAGCCATGTACAAGACATGTTGATATACCTAATAGACAGATCAACTCTAAAAAAGTTGCACCGAATTCGAAAAAAAAAATTTAACAAGCTGAATTTTGTGCAAAGTCACAACATATAGGATTGTAAAAGTGGAATAAAAATGGTTACATTGTGTTAATTATTTGTCCTCATCCGTTTGAGTGCCTATCCTAAAAAAAACAATAGACGAATGACCATTAGCAAAAGAATCCATAAGCTATTTATTGTCGCTGCCGTACTTTATTTATGTGGTTGCTCAACTATTGAAAAAGACCGGGAGCCAAATATTATACTGATATTTATTGACGATATGGGATGGGCAGATTTATCTTCTTTTGGTAATACTGATGCCAAGACCCCGAATATCGATAAACTGGCTTCGGAAGGTATCAGCTTTGGGCAATTTTATGTGAATTCTCCCATTTGTTCGCCGTCGCGCGTGGCTATTTCTACGGGAACCTATCCGCAGCGTTGGAATATTACCTCATATCTATCACATCGTGCGGATAATGCAAAAAGAGGTATGGCCAACTGGTTGGACCCTGCTGCCCCTATGTTGGCACGAAGTCTTCAAAAGGCGGGATATGCCACTGGTCATTTTGGCAAATGGCATATGGGCGGACAACGCGATGTCGATGAAGCACCGGAAATCACCGAATATGGCTTTGATGCATCATTGACCAATTTTGAGGGAATGGGTGCCAAGCTACTCCCACTAACAAAAGACGAAACGGGGAAAGTTGGTCAGATTTGGGAAAAAGCCGAAATACTTGGGAATCCAGTTACGTGGATGCAAAGGTCAGAGATCACCACCGGATTTATTGATGCAGCTATACAATTTATGAGGAATGCAACTAAAGAGCGAAAACCCTTTTACGTAAATATATGGCCCGATGATGTGCATAGCCCCTATTGGCCGCCATTCGAGGAATACGGACTCGCAAAAGAAGCTGGGAAAAGAGGGTTATACCTTGCGGTTTTGGAGGCTATGGACCAACAGTTCGGTAAACTTTTCGATTATATTCGCTCGAGCGATGCATTACGCGATAATACGTTGATTGTGTTTTGTTCCGATAATGGACCTGAATTGGGCGCGGGGAGAGCCGGGGCATTAAAAGGCTATAAAACCCATTTATACGAAGGGGGTATCCGTTCTTCCCTAATCGTTTGGGGTCCCTCATTTATAGATAAAAAAGCAAAGGGGACACGTAATAGGGAATCGGTTTTTTCGGCCATCGATATGGCACCTTCCTTGTTAGCGTTTGCAGGAACAAAGGCTTCGCAAAATTCTAATATTGACGGAGAAAACGTACTAAAAACGATTCTTGGTGAGTCAGCTTTGTCTCGTACTTCGCCTATATTCTATAGTCGACCTCCCGACAGAAAGAATTATTACGGTTTCGAGAACCTTCCTGATTTGGCAGTTCGTGAAGGAGATTGGAAGCTTTTATGCGATTATGACGGGAGCCGACCCGAGCTTTATAATATTGTCGATGACCCTAGTGAACGTCATAACCTCGCCGAAACGCAGAGTGCACAAGCCAAGCTAATGATTCAAAAAGTAGTGTCGTGGTACGCCTACATAGAAAAGGAAAAACATGAAATTTCAAGTCATCGGGATAAATGAAACAAACTAATTGACATGTTCTCAACAGGTGTTAAAACTCTTTCAATAAAATCACCCCTTTTTCGCCTGTTATCGAAATTTTCCCTTGTGTATCATTCCCATATTTTGCAGTTATTTCGCGAATTCTCTTTCCTTTATCGAGCATCTTGGTATGCACATTTTCAAAAGATTTTGGCAGGCGCACCAACCCTTCCTCTAAAGTAGCATCGAAATTGAACGAAAAGCCATCGACATTCAGGCTGATTTCAGACGATTCTTGATGAATGACAATCGATGCATCAGCACTATGAACCTCAAGTACCTTAAAATCGGCTATTTTCATACCGAGATTGATTTGGTCGTCTACATTGTTTAATTGCATATTGGTAAACTCTAATGATCCCTGTATCGATTCGACCTCGTCGATGGTAATTTCATCTTTACTGGAATAGATTTCAAGAGCGGTTACCGTTTCAATGTCAATGTTCGACCCACTACTATTCAGCCTTAGATCTTTTGATTTTTCTAGATTCAGACTTCCGTTTTTTAGACGTATACTTCCGTAATTTATTGATTCGGCCCTGAGTTTCCCGTATCTTAGGTTTACATCGGCATTATTGAGGTTTTCATTGATCCATACATCGCCGTGTTGTGCGTCTAACTTTAGTTTTCCGGAATAATCCTCTACAATGACATCACCGAACTTATTTATAATCTCCAATTCTGCTTTTGCCGGTAGATTGACCGTATAATTTATCTGCACATTGCTTCGGTCAAAATCAAACGGATTCGCTTTGTTGAAATATTTTGCAAAAAAGCCGGTACTTTTTTCGGCGATATCTGAACTTACCGATATAAAGTTGTTTATTACTTTTATATTTGGAGAAATACGACTTAAAAGGTCTTCGGCATTCTCCTTTTTTTTATGGGTGACCGTAATTTCAACCAAAATGGAAATTGAATTCTTTTTCCAGCCTTGAATGGTAACATCGCCATATTTATTATCAAGGTATAGTTCACCAGCACTGGTCATATCATAGGTTTTCGATATCTTTTTGGACACCTCCGTCTGTGCGGGCAACGACAGGCTAAAAAGAACAGCAGCCATGATAATCAGCAGATTTTTACAGGGTATAGCCATAATTGTCATCTTTTAGTGTAGCATTGTTTATTTGCTTGAGCAAATTCTCTATCAGTTCAATTCTCTTTTTGTAATTGGTAATGATGGCTTCGAGTACTAGTTCATTATCCAAGTTTTTTTGCATCTCTTGTCGCAGTACATCATATTCTTCGTCGAGCTCATCCATAAAGGAGAGAAACGCGGTTTTATCGCTATCGGAAAGCTTTGGATTGTTCTGTAGTAATTGTACCTGGTGCGAAACTAGGTTTTTATAGTGCATATCGATATCCATCAGTTCCTGAGAGGCAAAACGATCTTCTTTGGTGTTGTAACTTCCGCCAAATATGCTCAGGCCAATAAAAGCGCCAATACCTAGAAGAATTACCACTGTTGCAGCTATTTTGAGGAACGGTGATTTCCATAAGGGAACTACTTTAACCGTTGTATTATCTAATTCCGATGCTATGTTCGCCCAAAGTTTATCCCTATGCGCTGTATGTTCATCGAATTCTTTGCTATGCTTCCTAATGTGTTTTTCAAAATCATCCATCATAATTCCTTTATAATTTCAACTAATTTTTTCTTCGCCCTATGGTATTGTGATTTGGAGGTCGATACCGAAATACCTAAAACTTCCCCAATTTCATTGTGGTCATACCCTTCGATCAAGTACAGGTTTATAATCTGTTGGTAACCTGTGGGCAGTGCTTCAATTCCCTTCTTTACCTTCTTAATATCGACTGCTTCCGCCTTTTCATCAGTTTCTTCACAGAGATGATATTCATGGTCATCCATTGGTACAACGGCAATTCGTTTTGCTTTTAGATAGTTGATGCTCTTGTTGATAACGATGCGTTTGAGCCAAGCCCCAAACGAACTGTCGTATTTAAAACTTCCTAAATTTTTAAAAGCATCGACGAAACTGTCCTGAACAATATCTTCGGCATCTTCTTTATTGCCCAACATTCGCAAACCGGTGTTGTACATCGCATCAACATAGAGCGAATACAATTGGTATTGCGAACTGCGATGGCCTGTCTTAGATTGCTCTACAAGCGCTTGGTGCGTAAATCGGATTTCAGTTTCCAACGAGTTGGTCAGGTTTTTTGTCGCTATTTCATTAGTAAAGACAATAGAGAATTGCTAAGGTTGCATTTGAGTGGGAAAAAGTACAAAATACGATGTATGATAGGTAAAATACCTCTTAAAAATGTGTCTATTTTTTTTTGATTTTAAGTAGCATTGCAAGAATTCTTTAACCAGTAGTAGATTTTGAGTACTCGATAAAGTTTACCTATTGATAAATAGAAAGTAGTGAAATACTAAGACCGGAATAATTAATGAAGCTTACTTACTTTAGTTGCCGGTTTCTTTCAAATAGCCGATAATTTTTTTTGATTTGTTCATAAGGTGACAGAAAACAGGCTATAATTCTTTTGGGGCTTGAAATACTACATAAAGAACCAAATTAAGTAACTTACCATAAATTTGAAGAGCTTACCAATTTTATTGGCATTTGCTTTGCTCTTTAACCATTTTCAAGAACTAAACCAACAGATATATTATGAAAAGAAATAATTTCCTCGGTTTTACTATGCTTCTTTTTTTATCATTTTCCGCATGTAAAGAAACACCCAAACAAGAAGTCGATCAATCGGAAGAGCTCAACACATGGTTTGATCTTAAATACGAAGAGTTGTTGCAGATGAGCCCTTTAAGTCTTACCGTTCAAGGTAGAAAAGATCAGTATGACAAGATCGATGACATGAGCAAGGAAGCCGAGGATAAAAAATTGGCTTGGTATACCGAGAGCATTAATGAATTAAAAGAAAGATTTGATTACGAAAACCTTAATGATACCGATCAAACTTCGTATGATTTATGGGGCTATCAATATGAAACATTAAAGGAGGGTAAGGCTTATAGGGATATGAGTTATGTATTTGACCAAATGCGCGGATACCATACCAGCCTACCGAGCTATTTGATCAATTTTCATAAAGTGGACAGTATTGCCGATATGAACGCCTATATTTCTAGAATTCAGGAAACGGGCAGGGCTATAAATCAATTGATAGATAGGGCAAAAGACCAAGCTGCTTTGGGAATATTGCCTCCAAAATTTACATTTGAAATCGTAATTGGGCAAGCGAAGGGCTTACTCAGTGGCGCGCCCGTTTTGGAAGACATGAAACGAAAAATAGACACCCTCTTGGCAGCGGAGAAAATCGCTTCGGAAGAGGCAACCGCACTTAAAGCACAATCGGAATCGGCGATTAAAGATTATTTTACACCCGCCTATGAGAATCTGATATCCTGGTTAGAGGGAGAGCTGGATAATGCAGTGGCAGAGCCAACAGGGGTTAGTCGTCACCCCAATGGCAAAGATTTTTATAATTACAAATTAAAGGTTTCAACAACGACAGCCCTTTCTGCCGATGAAATTCATGAAATTGGTCTTAAAGAGGTGGCCCGAATTAAAGGGGAGATGATGGCTATAAAAGATAAAGTTGGTTTTGATGGTGATTTAGATGCGTTCTTTACGTTTGTAAATACAGATGAGCAGTTCTATTTTCCGAATACCGATGAAGGCAGACAAGCCTATTTGGATGAATCCACTAAATATTTGGATGCCATTAATAATAAGTTACCTGATTATTTCGGAATACTACCTAAAGCCAAATTGGAAGTGAGGCGTGTTGAGGCCTTTAGGGAACAAGATGGTGCACCGCAGCACTATATGAAAGGAACACCTGATGGATCTAGACCGGGTACGTATTATGTGCATTTATCGGATATGAATGCGATGCCCCGTTCAACCTTGGAAGGCGTTGCTTATCACGAAGGAAGCCCAGGTCATCATATGCAGGTGTCCATTGCCCAAGAGTTAGATGATGTTCCTAAGTTTAGAACGCAAGCAGGCTTTAATGCGTATAGTGAAGGATGGGCATTGTATACAGAGGCTTTGGCCAAGGAAATGGGCGGGTATCAAAATCCATATTATGATTTTGGTCGTTTGGTCAATGAAATATGGAGGGCTATTCGTCTAGTGGTAGACACCGGATTACATGTCAAGGGATGGACAGAAGCGGACGGAATCAAGTACTTCATGGAAAACTCCTCCATTTCAGAAGGGGCAACAAAAGCAGAGGTACAGCGCTACATGGTCATGCCGGGTCAAGCTACCGGTTATAAAATCGGAATGCTGAAAATTCAGGAATTGCGTAAAAATGCGGAAGCAGCATTGGGAGATCGATTTGATATTAAGGGGTTTCATGATACCATTCTCGGGGGCGGGGCTTTGCCACTGGAATTATTGGAACGTAGGGTCAATGATTGGATAAGTTCCCAAAAGGAATAACAATAGTTTACAAATGGACTATTTGATTGGTTAGTTTGGAAAATTGGGCGTTATGGCATCAACTAAAGCCCTTTTTTTAGCAATGGAAGGGTAAACCAACGGGCAGTTTTATGTTCCTTATCTTGGTCATGAGCTTCTTTTGTTTTTCAGAATTTTGACAATACGACTGTATATAATTTCCGATAAATTCCAGTCATATCCATTAAAATTGGTTGTATTATTAAATTGAATGACAACCGTATCAATGTCTTCATGGTATTTCGCTATACTCTGATAACCAACAACAAGACCTGTATGTTCGTAGACATAAATGGAAGAATAAATTTCTTGTTCCCCTTCACGGAACACTGAGCCATCGTTTAATGCCCTCAAGAATATGCCCACGTCTTCTGCCGTAGCTAGCATTCCCCGTTCCTCTGTTTTAAAATCTTCCTCATAGCCAACGTAATAGCCACTCATTACATCGTCTATATTCACCTCACTAAGGGACCCAAACGTATTGTTGAGCTCGAGTGGCATCAAAATTTCCTCTTTGATATATTGGTGATTATCATAGCCCACAACTTTGTCTATGAGCTTGCGAAGCAATAAATAGTTGGTGTTTGAATAGCCATAATCTTCACCGGGCATAAAGCTGGCGGGCATATCAATTGCTAATTCAAGTGCTTCGTCATTACTCCCAGGTTGCTTATTCCAAAATTCAGGATGGTCGACATAGTTCGGAATGCCACTTCGATGTTGTACCATCATGCGTAAGGTTATTTTTTTTGCATTTTCAATTTTCCCCACAAGTTCGGGAAAATAATCAGCAAGGGTTTTGTCTAGGGACAAACGGTTGTCATGAACTAATTTTGTTATGGCGACGGCAACATACAATTTGCCGATACTTGCTATTTTAAATAAGGCTTTTGGATCGGCAGGAATTTTGTTTTTTCGATCATGCCAGCCAGCTGCATAGAATGCTGGCGGTTTGCCTGGCTCATCGACATAGACGATCATTCCATCAAAATCATGGTCAATGGCTTGATCAACTTGTTCTTGTACCGTATCGGGTAGTGGTAATATCCACGCCTTTACCAAGATCCATGGAACAAAAAACATCGAGATAATAGTTCCAACAAGCAATACTATTCTAAATATCTGTTTTGGTCGTTTCTTATTCTTCATACTTTTTCAAGGAGTGGCACTCGGTCTATTTTTATATTTCTTTTATTTTAAAACCAAATTCATCCCCGGTGGACATCGGGGTAGCAGATTTGAAAAACGGTCCAAATCTTTTAATTTAGCATTTTGTTTATCTTAAATCAGTTAAGTGATCATTGAACAGTGCTATTATGGCATTCTTTATGCCATAAAGCTGTTTAAAAATAACCCATTTTTTCATTTCTTTTTCAAATATAAGACCGCAGCACCCGTGAACGGAGCGATAAGGGCCTTATAACTGCCGCCTTTCAAGGTTTCTTTTCCTTTGATAGTTCTGTTTATTATGGGAAAGAACCATTCGACATTAAATTCCACATCCGCATTTCTCAAATCTAGCGTTCCCTTGCCTTCTGGCAAGTAAATAACATATTCTTGCCCAGGGTCGGCTAAACAAAACCGGGTAGAGCATAATTGGTCTTGTGGAGTCATTTTTGCTAAATCTATGCGGTCTGCCAAAGCAAGTATATATCCCATATTTTTACGTAGAGGTTCATAATCCGGATGGTCTGCGTCATTTTTGGTCACCCCGCCAACGTAGAATATCGATGGGCTTTTCGCCCTATCATAGTTTCCGGCCAATGGTACCCACGAATCCATAAAAATTGGGTTATGACCGCGAACAAACGATTTCCATGCCCAGCTATAATTTCCCCAGTGCCCTCCCAAATGGTCTGTATCGAGCAGTACTACTTTTTTGCCGGAATTCGCAGGGGGATCGCTTTTATAATCTTGAAGATAATCAGTGCCCTTGTACATCCACGCAATGGGTTCGGTTGCCGGAGATATCCAATCTGCCGGACTTTCCCATAAATCATCATTAAACATTGGTGGGCTTACCACCGAAGCATGAGTCATGCCCACAGGATGCTGTTTGGGCATCGATTTTTCAATTTCCTTTACTAAATTCACCATATGGTATTGCCATTTTTTCGTTCCCCCCTCATTTAATATCTCATAAAGTACATTGTCAAGATCATTTACGGTTTCAATCACTTTTTTTACATACGCTTCTTGCTGTTCAAGCACATCGCCATTATTCATCGAATGTAAAGTACCCATAGTTTCATCGTCAAAACCATTGTTCTTCACCGATTTTCCTACGCCATTTATATTGTTGACCGGATTAAGCGGGTGATATACCCACGGGTCGCTACCAGGTGTCTCTAATCTATTCTGACTCCACCCCTGAAAGAGCATAACGGAAACATAAATACCCACATCGGCGGCCGCTTTAACTCGAGTTCGCAATCGTTCGAAATATTTTTCGTTCCATTGCGATAAATCATAACGTTCTTTGCCTTTATGCTTTACCATTTTGTAGGGCAATGGTGAAAAAACGACATCATCGGTTGTCCAAGAAGCTTTTCTGGCATGTTCCCATGTCCATTGGCGAATAAAATTGTGATTGTTAGTTTTTAACATTTTTAAATAGCCCTGATAATCGAAAAGAGAATCGCTCGGCGTTCTACTTTCTTGAAAATTCGCCCAAGTGTGCGAGCCTGTCAAATAAATGGCTCTTCCCGAATTGTCGGTGAAATATCGACCGTTTTCCGGGTGTACACGTAATGGGCCATCGAATTGCTGTGCCGTTATCTGAAGCACTGCGAAAAATATCAATACTAGCGGAATATTTTTTTTCATTTATGGGTGATCGGTTTAAAATATTTGGATGGGTCCAAGAATATCAATCACAGAGCAAATATCTTACTTATGGCGACATACCCCCTTGCTTTGCTGATTTTGGTCACACCCCTAATTCTATAAAGATATGTAATTAAGAATTTAAAGCGAATGTGTTTTCTGTTGCAACTGCTTACGGTAAATGCTATTTTAAATTGGGGAATTGAGTGCGTTCCCGAGTGATTTTTTAAGGATGCCCTTAGGGTTAACATCAATTATAAAACCTAATGCAGCTATTTTACAAACTCTTTTTGGCGATAAGTCCATTGATGAATCAAGCACAACGTCTGGTTAAACGGTGTTTGAATGCTGTTTTGGTTCTATTGTACTTTGATTATTCTTAATATTGATTAAAACATTTCCTGTTTTTTCTCCTTTGATTACATATTCGTAGGCCTTGGCGATATCTTTCAATTGATATTCTCTGTCAACCACTGGCCTAAAGCTGCCTTTCGCTAAGTGCCTACTGATATATGGTATGGTTTCGCTCTTATGGTATGGAATAGGGAAGATTACTTTTTTACTTGAGATAGCATTCAATAGGGGGTAGAAGACATTTTGACTATAAGGGCCTAATTCAGAGGAAATGTAAACTCCTTTTTTATTTAATAATGATTTGCACTTCCCAAAAGTACTTTTTCCAACCGTATCAAAAATAAAATCATACTTTCCGCTATCATCGGTAAAATCTTTTTTCGTGTAATCAAAAATTTTGTCAGCTCCCAAAGTTTGTATTAGTTCGATATTCTTAGTGTTGCAGGTTGCGGTTATGTTGACCTCATATTGCCTGACAAATTGTAACAGTGCAGAACCAATGGCTCCAGTTGCTCCATTTATTAGAATGCGCTGCCCCGATTTGATATTTACTTTATGAATAAAAGTGTAAGCGTAATGGGCTCCTTCCAAACTTGCGGCTGCCTGTTTGAAATCAATATTTTTTGGAATAGTGAAGGTATTTTCCGTAACAGTTGTTAAGTATTCGGCTTGAGATTCGGAACCTGTATCATTAAAACCGAATACTCTGTCTCCCATATTTATGGAGTTGACATTTTTTCCAATTGCTATTACTTCTCCTGCAAAGTCTGTGCCCACGATGATTTTCCTTGGTTTGAATAACCCCAAAACAAACCGCATGATAAAGGGTTTAGCTGTAAGGTTGGCACAATCTGTTCTATTGACGGTGGTAGCATAAACCCTAATCAATACTTCATTGTCTTTTGGAATTGGTTTTTCAATCTGCTCAATCTTTAATTGACTTGGCAAACAATAATTTCTTCGTATTGATGCTTTCATTTTTTATGGTTCATTCGCTAACGGAGTACAGCGGTTGAGCTAAAGCGTATTGTTCCGTTTTATTTTATGCTTGTCCGAACAAACCCGAAAGCGTCGGGGCAGAAAAAATTACGGCATTATAAATATACGCAGACCATTCGATTTGGCACTAAAGTATGTATCATCAATTTTCACCTCAATGTAAGTATATCCATAGGCCAGTTCGAACAGGTTGTAATCAGAAACTTTTCCAAAGGCCAGGTCAGTACAATTTACATTACCTGTAGAAGCATTTACTATAATGCTCTTACCGATATTGGATGTCCCGGTATTAACAATTACGCCATCACCGTCATTATATTCATAGCCTATGAACTCTCATTTTATTATTTTTTTCTATTTGCCTTTTATGATGGGTTCGTATTTATCCCAATTGGCAACAATTGCCCAAATATTAATGGCGAATAATAGTAATGCGATTCCAATGCCCGATAGGTCGTGAACTAGATGGTGAACAAATATTCCCACCATAACAGGAAGGATTATTAATGCACCCAATGCTCTTGTTCTCGGGATTGCGATTAAAGCTCCTCCAATGATTTCAATAATTGCTACAAGCGGAAAAATCCATTCAATGGTCATAAATCCGCCCATAATTTGCATCATTTCTTCCGACATTTCGGGCATGGGCATATAATTGAAGAATTTGTTTGCACCTGAATTAATCATCATTAATCCGAATAGTATACATAAAGCTGTAAGAATCTTGTTTTTCATTTTTAAATCGTTATAATTATTAATACGGCTAAATTAACTATTTTTGATTACCATTAGTAATCAGTTACCTAAAGGTGATCAGTTACTTTTAGGTAATCATTAAATTAATGGAGATGAAAAAGAAAGAACATAAAGAGTGTACGTCAGCTTTGTTGCCCGTAAGGGACACTTTAGATGTAATCGGTGGAAAATGGAAACTTTTAATCTTGATTTCAGTTTGGGAAGGAAATAAGCACTTTAGGGAAATAGAGCGCAGTATTCCGAAGTTAAGCACCAAAGTTTTGTCAAAGGAATTGAAAGATATGGAAGAAAATCAGTTGATTACTAGAACAGTTTTAAATGGTTTTCCGGTGAGAACAGAATATAAACCTACAAACCATTCTAAAACGCTGGAAAAAGTCATTTTTGAATTGCACAATTGGGGTGTCAATCATAGAAAGCTAATCTTTGGCGACAAGTCTGAAACAGTTGACCCAATTCGTGTGTAATATGAATTCGTAGTACAGTACTGCCACCGATGGTGTCACACAACGTGTTTGTGTATGGTTAGTGGCGTTTTTAAGCACCTAATTTAGAAAATAAAAACTAGATAGAAAATCCGGGAGGATTTTCGTAAGTAGGCTAGTAACAAGCAATTAATTTTATAGGTTGTGCCAATAGTTCTTTATTTGCTACTTAATGGAGGCATCAACTAAATTATAAAATTTATGAGCACTATCAATATACTTTTGATTTTCTACATATTTAGCTTTTTTATATTGTTGAAACATTTTTGATGCTTTCTTAAATAATTTTTCAGCTACTGGTGTTGTTAAAAAATCAACTATATATTTTCCTTTGTACCTTGCATATGCTGAATCTATTTCCACTGATATAAGGTCAGGTGATTTATCTGAAATTACAGGTCGTGGATATGGGAAATAACCACCTCTGCAACATGAGCCTGATTCTAATTGGAGTCTTTCCAGTGCCTTTCCGTAGGTGGGATCTGTTTGACCATAAATGGTTCTATGTACATTGGTCAATTTCATCATGCCAGAACACATTGCACATGGTTCTAATGTTGTATATATTGAAAAGCCTTTTAAAGAAAAGGATGGAACACTGTCTAAATAGGATTGTATCACTCGTACTTCTCCATGTTGCGTTCCGTTCATTTTAATATTTACTGAATTTCTCGCCCAGTTAACAACATATTTAGCACTATCCACCAACACAGAACCAATGTTATATCCTCTACCTTCAAGAGCGTTAACTTGCCAATCTTTATGAACTACTGCATATGCCATTAAGGAATAAAAATAGTCAAGTTCTTGTTGTTCCAATGAAACCGAATCAACAGAAGCTGAATCAACAGTACATTCACATTTTTCAATATTTAATTTAGAATTGGACCGTTTTATTGCACATGAAAAAAAGCATATTGACAAAATAAAAATGCTAATTAAGAAATATGTTTTTTTCATTAAAAATTTATTTATTAAGCTTTATAGATGATAATTAATTGCCCAAATGTTCGTTAAGAGACATGGTTTACACTAAATTAGTTTCCAACCTTGTAGATTCTTGTTTGTTTCTTAGGTTTTTTTGTTCAAAGCAAAATCCCGAAGATTTTGCGACCTCATATATATACACAGACCTTTCAGCTTTGCCCTAAAGTCCGCATTACGTATAGCATCTATGTAAAAGCAGCGTGTCCATTATCTTTAAAGTTC